>Ga0209719_1000351_pt1 | contig 69536 bp, 51 predicted proteins | sample AD_JPNAS2_MetaG_FD_184421 | JGI IMG/M metagenome (GOLD analysis project Ga0209719, IMG submission 184421) | Active sludge microbial communities of municipal wastewater-treating anaerobic digesters from Japan - AD_JPNAS2_MetaG (SPAdes) (version 2) | ecosystem: Engineered > Bioreactor > Anaerobic...
TACAACCATAAGAGGCTGCATTCAGCTCTCAATTACAGATCTCCGGTTCAGTTCGAAGTGGAGGTTGCCTTAAATACCATTGCTTAACTATTTGTCCATTATCAGGGGTGCAGTCCAGCATGCTGATTTCATCTCCGGCCACCTCGATCTGGAAGAAGCGACTGGAGCCAGGATTTATGCTCCAGCATCTGCGAACTGCGCTTTTCCCCATGAACCCCTAAAAGAAGGGGACAGGATAAAGCTGGAGGATATCATATTCTCGGTGATCGAGACCCCAGGCCACACCCCAGAGCACATCTCCTACATAGCTGCTGACACCAGCAGGGCAGATGACCCTGTATCCCTCTTTTGCGGTGACACTCTCTTTGTAGGAGACGTTGGCAGGCCGGACCTCTTTCCGGGCAGAGCAGAGGAGCTTGCATCATCCCTCTATGATAGCCTGCACGAGAAGATCCTTAAGCTTCCGGACCACTGCGAGGTCTATCCTGCTCATAGCATGGGATCGCTCTGCGGACGGGCGATAAGCGCAAAGAGGAGCAGCACCATTGGCTTTGAAAGAAAATACAACTATGCCCTGCAGATATCCGATCGCCAGGAGTTCATACATTCCCTCACCTCGGATATGCCAGCTGCCCCGGACCATTTCGCTCGCTGCTCAGAGATCAACAGGGTGGGGCCCAATCTCATGAGGAGCCTCAAAACTCCTAAACCTTTGGATCCGAAGGCCTTTTCCAATAGCATAAAATCCGAAAAGGCGGCGATCTTGGACGTACGAAGCTATCCGGCATTCTCCGGCCTGCATATACCTGGATCCTGGCATATCGATCTTGCCGGCAGCTTCGCCACCCAGGCAGGCTGGGTCATACCCCCGAAAAAGGACATCTTCCTGGTGGTTGAAGGGAATGAACAGGTGGACGAGGCTGCTATGCAGCTGCGCCGGGTAGGTCTGGATAGCGTGGAAGCGTTCCTCGAAAGGGGCATGCTGGCCTGGGGAGTGAACGCTATGCCAGTAGATACTGTTCCAATAATAACCCCCAATATGGCAAATGATCTGGTTGCATCGGAAAAGGCGGTTATCATCGATGTCCGGTCAGCGGAGGAGAAGACTGACGATTGCGTCATCGGATCGATTCAGATCCCCTGGCACGACCTCAGAACCAGACATAAAGAGCTATCCAGGGATAGGAAGTACATTGTGATGTGCAGAGGAGGACAGAGGGCGAGCATTGCGGCATCCATCCTGAAGATGAACGGATTTAATAACGTCTTTAATATGGCGGGCGGATTCACCGCGTACCAGAAGCTGGGTATCTGCGCCCTTAACGACTGATCTCTTATGATCGATTGGATAACGATGGATTCATGGTCGCCGTATGTTGTGGGAGCGGGGATAGGGGTCCTCTCCTGGATCGCCTTCCTTCTCTCCGATCGCCCCCTGGGTGCCTCGACGGCGTTTGCCAAGTCTGCCGGTATGATCGAATCGGCGATTAACCGGGAAAATGCGGACCAGATGTCCTACTACCAGAAGATCAAGCCCAAAATTGATTGGCAGTGGATGATCGTCTTCGGCATGATAATTGGATCGCTTCTGTCATCATTCCTCTCTGGCCGTCTTGCGGTTCTGATTGTGCCCCCGATATTCGCTGAGGCCTTCGGAGCTGATGCGCTATTCCGGTTCGCCATAGCTCTGATCGGGGGGATTCTGATCGGCCTGGGGGCCCGTTGGGCTGATGGCTGCACCTCCGGTCATGGCATATCCGGCACTCTTCAGCTATCGCTGGTAAGCTGGATTGCGGTGGTATGCTTTTTTGTCTCAGGGATTGCAGTCGCCGCACTGATCTTTGGATTGGGGATCAAATGAGGGGTGATAAAGATGCCTTTTGAGACGATCAGGTCAAATGGAAGGGCACAGGTCGCCCTCGGTTTCTTATTCGGCGTTATCTTCGGATTCCTCCTCCAAAAGGGAGGGCTGACCGACTATGGGGTGATAGTTGGCCAGCTCCAGCTCACCGACTTCACCGTGGTCAGGGTTATGCTCACAGCCATTCTGGTAGGGATGATAGGGATCCATATCATGAGGTCTGCAGGGCTCGTTCGTCTGCACATCAAACCCGGATCGATCGGATCTACCGTTATCGGCGGGCTGATATTCGGGGCGGGGTTTGCTATTCTGGGCTACTGTCCAGGAACCGCTGCTGCTGCATTTGGGTCAGGAGCGATTGATGCCCTGGTGGGGATGGTTGGCATCATTATTGGAGCGGGGATGTTCGCCCGCCTCTATCCTGTCCTGAACCGGTCGGTGCTGAAATGGGGCCCCCTTCCAGAGGGCACAATACCGGAGCTTATAGGCATCAGGCCGATAATCGTCATTGCTGCCGTGGCAGTCTTGATAGTCGCCGTGCTGCGCTGGCTAAGCTTTTAAATAACAATATAACCTAAGCCCGATTGAGCCAAAGGACTTAAAGCATGTACGTCTTGCACTCTCTCTGGGATACCGAGGCATTTTATATCTGGGCTGAATCCTCAGCTCTACCTCTGGTCAATCAGGGCTATTCAGTTAGCAGCGAAGGGATTCCAGCTCATCCATTCTCCTTGCCGGGAAAGGAGCTGAAAACGCAAATTTCCAGGGCATTTCATCTGAATGGCGCCAAGACTCGAGCACTGATTCTCAGGATTCCTTCCGGCAAAAATGGACCTCTTCCCTCGCCCTGGCTATTGAGAGAGGATTATATCTCACAAAAGCCTGCTGGGCTGATCGAATGCGCTGTTGATGTTCTAGCCCTTGCGCCTGACCTGGCAGCCAAATTTCTTCTGGATCTTCCCATACATCCGCTCAAGGGAGTTGTTTATGCTGATTCAATGCGGTTTTGGTCCAGGCTCGCCCTCTATTCCCTGGAGCTGGTGGCAAAAGAGCAGTTTGTGCCTGCGGTCAGAGAAAGATACTCTCTATGGAAGGCGGTGATGGATGAGACCGATCTGGAACGGCTTGATCGCTTCTCAAAAGCCATGCCACCAAGCTGCCAGGCTCTCAGATTGTTCCCCACAGATAAATCCTCTCCAAAAGATCTGGCGAGAAGCTTCGTGGATGGAATGGCTGACTCTCTGGTGCGCGGCAGCCTGGAACAGCTTACACTCCTCCCACCCAAGAGAGGGCGCAGACCGCGAGTGATTCCTCTGCCCCAGCAGTTCTTGCTGTCTCTTACCTCAAAGGACCCAACGCTTGAAGCCTCGACTGAGGAGGTCGCCGCCTTCGCCAAGAAGATGAACTCCTGGATCAGTGAACTCGAGCCAAAAGCGGTGTCTGTACCATTTCGCACCTGCTTCCGGCTGCAAGCCCCGGCGGAAGAGGAGACCTGGAGATTGAGCTTCTTCCTCCAGGCAAAAGACGACCGCAGCCTGATGGTCCCGGCGGGAGAGGTATGGAGGACAAAGTCGGATGCTCTCACCCTCTTGAAAAAGAGCATAAAGAATCCGCAAGAGCAGCTTCTCGCTGACCTGGGCAGAGCAGCGCGACTCTTTCCCCAGCTGGAAAAGAGCCTGGAGACTGCCAGGCCTGCAGAACTGGAGATGGAAACCACAGAAGCTTATTCATTCCTGCGCCAATCGGCTCCTCTTTTAGAGCAGAATGGCTTCGGAGTAATGCTGCCCACCTGGTGGCAGCGACCCGGCACACGCCTGGGTGTGAAGCTGCAGCTGAGGGACGCACCCAGAAAAGAGGGCAATGCTGGTTCTGCTTTCTTCGGCCTGAACTCGGTTGTGGAATACGACTGGCAGCTATCTTTAGGCGACTATGTTATCTCTCGAGAGGAGTTCGCACAGCTCTCTCACCTCAAGATCCCTCTCATTCAAATAAGGGGAGAGTGGATGGAGCTGAGGCCTCAGGATATCGAGGCGGCCATTGATTTTTTCCATAAGAACAGGAACCACGAGATGACCCTGGCTGAGGCTCTGCATCTGGGCTTGAATCCAGCCGGCCATCCTTTGCCTGAAGCGAAAACCACCCTTCCCGTGCATGGCTTTGAGGCCGAGGGCAAGATCAAAGAGATGCTTTCCGCTCTTTCTGACCCCAGCGGCCATATGAAGCAACTCTCTTCCCCCCTAGATTTCCAGGGCACTCTGCGGCCCTATCAGCTACGGGGCGTATCCTGGCTCATGTACCTGAACCGGCTCGGCCTGGGAGCCTGTCTGGCGGATGATATGGGTCTGGGAAAAACGATAGAGTTGATTGCATTTCTTCTGCATGAGAGAGAGACTATGAAGGGCCCCGGCCCCACTCTTCTCATCTGTCCTATGTCTGTTGCCGGCAACTGGGAGCGGGAGATCGAGCGCTTTGCCCCCGGGCTGAAGGTCCTCATGCATCACGGCCTGGGCCGTCTCTCCGGCCAGGACTTCGAGAAGGCGGCGGAAAAGGCAGATGTGGTTATCACCACCTACTCCCTTGCCCAGAGGGATGAAGAAGAGCTTAATGCCGTATCCTGGGGTCACATAGTCCTGGACGAGGCGCAGAGCATCAAGAACCAGTCTGCCCGGCAGACCCAGTCCATAAAGCGCCTGAAAGCCACCCAAAAGATCGCTCTGACAGGAACGCCCGTGGAGAACAGGCTCTCTGAGCTATGGTCGATCATGGATTTCCTCAATCCCGGCTATCTGGGCTCATTCGAATCCTTCCGCAGGGATTTCGTGCTGCCCATAGAAAGATACAATAATAGAGCTCATTCCGAGGCCCTGCGATCTCTCATCCAGCCCTTTGTCCTGCGCCGGCTAAAAACCGACACCACAGTGATAAAGGACCTCCCAGAAAAGACGGAGATGAAGGTGGGCTATAATTTGACGCCGGAGCAGGCGAGCCTTTATGCTGCGGTGGTGGAGGATATGTTATCCAGGATCGAGTCTTCTGAAGGCATGAAGCGCAGAGGTCAGATTCTGGCTGCACTGACCAAGCTCAAGCAGATCTGCAACCACCCGGCGCTCTTCCTGCAGGACGGAAGCCCGCTGGAGGGCCGCTCCGGAAAGCTGTCCCGTCTGGAGGAGATGCTCGACGAGGCCATTTCTGTTGGTGACAGGGCCTTGATATTCACTCAGTTCGCCGGCATGGGGGCGATGCTCAGACATCAGCTGCAGGAAAAGCTCGGGGTTGAAGTCCTCTTCCTGCACGGCAAGACCAGCCGGAAGCAGAGAGAGGAGATGATCCAAAGGTTCCAGCAGGGAAGCTCTCCAATATTCATACTATCATTAAAGGCCGGAGGCTTCGGCCTCAATCTGACTGCTGCCAACCACGTATTCCACTTCGATCGCTGGTGGAATCCTGCGGTGGAGAATCAGGCTACTGACCGCGCCTTCCGCATCGGCCAGAAGAAGAACGTCTTTGTGCATAAGTTCGTCTGTGCTGGAACGCTTGAGGAGAGAATAGACCAGATGATAGAACAGAAGAAAGCGCTGGCAGAATCGGTGATAGGGACAGGTGAAGCCTGGCTGACGGAGCTGTCTGATGATAGCTTGAGAGAGCTGCTTGTTCTGAGGCAGGAGGCAGTGAGCAATGGGAGCGATAGCAGCGATCGGAGCGATAGAAAATGAGCCCCTACTGGAGCTACTATGAACCAGCCAAGCCCAAGAAGGTCGAGAACGGGCTAAAAGCCAAGAGCAAACGAGGATGCATAGGAGAAACATGGTGGTCCAAGCGCTGGGTCAAGACCCTTGAATCCTTCAATCTGGGAGCCAGGCTCACTCGAGGAAAAAGCTATGCTCGAAAAGGGCAGGTTATATCCATAGATGTCAATCCCGGCATAGTGAGGGCCAGGGTGCAGGGAACCGGATCGGAGCCTTATGATGTGGTGATAAAGCTGAAGCCACTGTCGGATGCTGAGTGGGATAAGGCTGCCTCGACTATGGCCTCAAAAGCAGTATTTGCAGCCCGGCTGCTGGGCGGGGAGATGCCGCAGAACATCGAAGAGGCCTTCTCCGAGTCAGGTCTATCCCTCTTTCCCAGCAAGGGCAGGGACTTGAAGACAGATTGCTCCTGCCCGGACTGGTCTAATCCCTGCAAGCATATAGCCGCGGTCTACTATCTTCTGGCAGAGCAGTTTGACTGCGATCCTTTCCTGATCTTCAAGCTTCGAGGGCGGAGCAAAGAGCAGATCATGGAAGCGATGCGCAAGATGCGTTCCGCTGAGGCTGTTGAGGAGGCAGATGGGATTTCGAGATCAAGCCAGGACGCAAGGGAGCAATTCAAGCCCTTGGAGGAGTGTTTGGATTGCTACTGGCAGGGAGGTGGCGAGCTTGATCTGCTGGAGATCAATCCAAGAGCCCCTGATGTAAAGGGGGCAGTTTTGGAGAGACTGGGGCCGAGCCCTTTTTACATAGCAGGCGTCAATTTGGCAGCATTGCTCTCCAAGGCCTATGAAAAAGCAGGCAAAGCAGCACTTCAGAGGGCAACTGGCGAGACTGAAAGCAAGGAGATGCAGTAGTAAAGATGGCACTGGCTATGCCACGCTTCACGAGCTGGATGCTGGAAGGCAAAAGACTGCTGAAAGCTATTGCCGAAACCTTGATGAGTGCATTATTGACTGAAAGAGCTTGCTCATCCAGTTAACAAATCCCTTAAATGGACTTGTCTTCATATACCTTGACGCGTCCAGGCACCTTCCATAGCTATCGTAGACCTCGAATTTTCCATCTTCACTATGGATGATGCACTCAGCCTTCTCTTTCCTGCATATCTCTCGTGCCAGCCTGATCGCCTCGGCCTTGGTCTGAGCGTGACCGCAAGGCCTCCATGCATGGGGCTTCTTGATATCCCATCCGTTTCGGGAATTCTTTACCACATGTCGCTCATTCCGAGCCATATTTTTCTATTAGTGTTTCTAAATATATAAAATGATTTGTTGGGTTTCTGCGAGGGGGCTTTCCCTGGCCATGAATGCTGCAATGCGCCCAAGATAAATGCGGTGGAGATGGAAGGAGCTGGAGCGGCCGCGGCCATAGAACAGGGCCGGAAGCCAGGGAATTCCCACAAGATTCATGATGATCCGGGGGATATCAGATGTGGCCGCTGCCTTCATAATGGGATGGATCTGGACAGGCTGCCCCGTTAGCCATCGGCTAAATCACGGGTTTGTGATTGTCTTCGTAATCGATCGGAAAGTTCAGTATTTTATTCATGCAGATTCTCCTTCTCTGGGCTTGTGGCAGCGAAGCTGGCGGTGGTTATAGGGATCTGAAGATCAGTGTTACTAATTCGCTTCCTGGACAAATCTCATATTGCCTTTTCATTCTACATCCGGAGAACAATTGTGTCCCACCTCTCAAATCCTCAACGGCCTGCCCAATTGTATCCAAGCCTCCCCGGCGTTGAGGGGGCCAGGGCATTAGCGCGGGAGGCCCGCGGGCCGACTCGCGGCGCCCACTGAAAAGGAGATCGCATTTATCTATACTAACCTTTAATCCTGACAAGATTCTGGAAATCGACTAACAGAGATCACTTCCTTCCAATCACGATGAGCAAATTTGTCCAAAGATTTAATAGTTGGGCAAACCAACCAACTACAAAAAAGATATCAAATACGGCCAAGACACTCATGAAAATCTACCTGGACGTCTGCTGCATCAACCGGCCTTTTGATGACCAAACCGAAGAGAGAATCAGGATGGAATCAGAAGCAGTCCTGGCCATCTTAAAGAGGTGCCTCTTGGAGTGGACTCTCATAGGCAGCGAAGCCATAGATTACGAAATCTCCAGAATACCAGATGCCGAGAGGCGAAGGAAAGTGGAACAAATTGCCTCGATATCAAGAGAAAAGACCATTGTGGATGAGTCTATCGTCTCCAGAGCTCGGGAGATCGAGATGCAAGGGCTAAAGCCCATGGATGCTTTGCATCTGGCCTGTGCGGAGAGATCAGCGGATGTTATGCTGACCACGGATGATGAGATCTTGAGGGCAGCGATTAGGATGAGCGCGGACATCAAAGTCATAGTCATGAACCCTGCAAGGTGGTTGTTAGATGTCCTCTAAAGTAGATGTCAGAAGCATCAATGAGATCAGGAAGCTGGGGATAGATGCTCTAGCTGAAGCCCTGGGGCCTGTGGATATGGCCAGGTTCTTGCAAAGCTTTGATCTAGGGAGCGGCGACTATACGAAGGAGAGGGCGGGATGGCTGGACCAGAGCCTTGAGGAGATACTCGAAGAGATTAAGAGGAAAAGAAAGGAGTAGATCAAGAAATCTGGCGGGAGCTTATCAGGCAGAGCCTCCCAGGGAATGCGTGCCCCAGGTCGTCAGGGGAGAGATTGCATCAGGCAACCAGGTGGTAGACGATCCCAGCAATGACTTCTTCTCCGAGGTTCTCAAAACTTGGCCTGAGATAAATGCGATGGAGAGGAAGGTGCTGGGGCGCGGCAGCCATAGATCTGGCTCGATGCCAGGGAATTCCCACAAGATTCATGATGATCCGGGGGATCTCAGATCAGCCTCGCGCCAATGGGAAGAATAATGGCAGAAAAGAGCGAGATGCCTGGAAGGCTTACGCATCCGACGCGGCCGCCGCTTTTTTGTATTGGGATGGATTGCAGAGGGATTGCCGATGCCGCCTTCGGCTAGAACGCCGGATATGTGAATGTCTTTGCAGTAGATCTGGAAGTTCAGGATATTCAACTTGCCCAACAATGGCCTACGACACAAAGACGGAGTACTTTGATATTAGCCAAGAGTTGCTGGGGATGATTCTGGGATTCAGTGGATGGGCTGAATAGCTAGCCCATCTTTTTTTTGTCTTTTCAAGAAGGGATCTCGTTCTAAGATACATTGTCCCCTCCAAAATATTCAGCAATATCTGCAAGAAAGTTGGGATTCAACGATGAATAAGGCAATCCAAGTCTTTTTATGCCCTCCATCTTTTCCATCAGGCCGTCTAGAGAGAGATAGCCGCAGACGTTTTTCAAAGGCTTTGGTCGAAATTGAAATGTAGGGCGCAATATCTCTTGCTCAACTTTGTCTCTACGTTCATCAGGTGCAACCAAGTAAAGTTTTATATCAAGATTCGGTTGAAGAGCCAACAAATCACTCATCCTAAGTAGACCAGAGTAGATTGAAGTGGTACATTCTACCTCAAAGGCAGATATAATTGAATTGCCTTTCAACCAAAGAACATCTATCAGTTCTATAGTCCTCTGTGTAGTCTCATTGAATTGCGTAGGCAGTTGTTCTACAATATTTGGCAATGATCCCAGTGTCTTCCCTTGCCAGATTTTGGATCGATCATTCCGTGCTACCCACACATCTAGTCCCATTTCAGAGCCCAAGGTTAATAAATAAAATTGTATCTGCGTATGATCGGTACTGCTCGGAGTTGTTTCATCTGATGAAGAAATACATTGTTGGTTGTCTTCAGGTTCTTCTGCTTCAGGAACGCTGACTAGAGTATTGATGATCTTATCGCCTACTTTTCCTTTGGTTTTAAAGAGCGGCATTAGCGGAGGATATTTCTTAATTGCTACGAGCCAATGCGAGAACATGTCGAAAAGATCTACAGCATTCAGATCCCTTTTGCTCAAGTTCCGCAAATCCTCAGATACATCTCCAATTAAGACAAGGGCAGTGCTATTGGCCATAGGGTAATCGTTAAGACTCTGTGCGTAGATCTTGCCAGTAAAATAGTTGAGAACTAAGCGAGATTTTTTATTGAACAGAACAAAAGAGTCTGGACGTAGCGCATTTAATATAGGCGACAAGGTTCCTGCCTGGAAACCCTTAGAGTATGGAGATGCTGAAAACTCCTTGCATGCCATAAGGAGTTGTTCAGGATGTTCGTCGCAGCGTGTAATAAAATTCAGAATTGAATCTGCGACCTCTCGCCAGCCATCCTTTCTCCATTCTGCAGCCTCAAACTTGATCCTCAAATCGGCAGCAAAGGCTGGGGCGATAGATATCCAATTGCCTTGATCGCGATTTGATTGGCTATCTAAGTAAGGCATCAATTTTAATAAAACCTGATCTTCAACAATTTCTCCCCGATTTGCAGCTAATTTGATTGATTCTAAGTTGTTCCTCGCTTGCACTCTCCCTAGAGCATAATAAGCCAAATGCGTTTTACCTTCTGGTTCTACCATGTATGAGTTGACAAATTCCTCGAACAGTTTCAAGAATTCGCTGCGCTTCTCATGAGGTTTGTCGCCTGCCCAAATACCCTTAGTGCTGTCATTAACAGTAATAGATGCCACTTTCCCCTCCTTACATATCTAACAATGGATAACAAAAAGGTGATACAAGGTCTTAATAGAAATAACCATCGGGACAACCATTTAATAGTCGTTACCAAAATGCATCCTTTGATGTACGAAGATAGTGCTTTTCACATAGACTCTTATGATATCATGCCGAGTTATATCAATTCAAGAATTTTTAAGAATCATAAAATAATTTTCATTTCTCGCAAGTATGATACCATTTTTTTTTCGATTTTGCCATTGATCGATAAGCAGCATAATTCCAGCGCCTCCAAGCCATGCAGGAAATGATAACAATTGATATTACTATCGATAATTTTTTAAAACAGTACAAAGGAACACAAGTTACTTAAGCGCTCCAGAAAGCCCTGCTATGGAAATTGATCGAGGCGGATAAATGAAAAGCCATACGGACCTGCAATTGCCCTCAGGACTGGAAGGTCTTGCTGATCTGGCCTTAGATTTGCGCTGGACAGTTCGGTTGACGACAGACAGGGTCTGGGAGCTGCTGGATCCCGAGGCCTGGGAGAAGACCAAAAATCCCTATCTCATCCTGCAAAACATCTCAAAAAGCCGACTAAACGAGCTGGCACAAGACGATGCTCTGAGAACGGAGATAAGAGATTGGCAGGAGAGAAACACGAAATTTCTGGCACAGCCAGGATGGTGCGAGGAGCATTTCAATCTGGACTCTGTGGCCTACTTCAGTATGGAATTCGGCCTTTCTGAGGCCCTTCCCATCTACTCTGGAGGCCTGGGAATCCTGGCTGGAGACCACCTGAAGACGGCCAGCGACCTGGGAGTCCCACTGGTCGGAGTAGGCCTCCTCTACCAGCAGGGATACTTCCGTCAGGTTTTGGCCCAGGACGGATCTCAGATCGAGGCCTTTCCTTATAACGATCCAAACAGCCTTCCCATAGAGCCGGTCCAGGACGAGGAGGGAGGCAGGCTCAGAATCAAGATCAGCCTTCCGGGGAGGCATCTGTACTTAAGGGTTTGGAGGGCTCAGGTGGGCCGGGTGAACCTCTTTCTCCTGGACTCCAACGATCCTCTAAACAGCCCATGGGATAGGGCGATCACCGCCAGCCTTTATGCTCCCGGACAGGAGCTGCGCCTCATCCAGGAGATCATCCTTGGCGTGGGCGGCTGGCTGGCTATAAAAAAGATGGGAATAAAGCCTATTGTCTGCCATATGAACGAGGGCCATGCTGCATTTGTAGTCCTGGCCAGGGCCTATAGCTTCATGCATGAGGAAGGCTGCTCATTCCTGGAGGCTCTCTGGGCCACCCGGGCGGGAAATGTATTCACCACTCATACCCCGGTGGAGGCGGGTTTCGATCGATTCGATAGAGATCTTTTGAAAAAATATGCAAAGCATTATACAGACGCTCAAGGCCTCTTTCCGAATGATCTGGTCATAATGGGATTGAAGACTGAAAAGGATGACAGTAGCCCCTTTAACATCGCTCTTCTCGCTCTTAGCGGGAGCTGCTTTGTTAACGGAGTGAGCCGGCTTCATGCCCAGGTGAGCAAGAGGATCTTTCAGTCCCGCTATCCCCGCTGGCCGGAGAATGAGGTGCCAATTGATTACATTACCAATGGGGTTCATATTCCTACCTGGGATTCTCCTGTAGCCCAGAGATTATGGTCCTTGAGCTGTCCGACGGGATGCGGTCCGGAAAGCATCGATTACGAGGCAGGAAAGATAGCCAGGCAGAGCGACCAGGATATCTGGAACTTCAGAGCTCTTGCCAGAAAAGACCTAATCGATTATGCTCGCAGGCGTCACGCCCGGCAGATGCAGGAGCATGGAGCCTCGTCTGAGGAGATAGAGACCGCCAGGCACGTCTTGGACCCCAATACCCTCACCATAGGCTTTGCCAGAAGGGCAACCGCCTACAAGCGCACAAATCTTCTCCTCAGGGACGAGGAGAAGCTGGTCAGTATTCTGACCAATCATGATAGGCCGGTTCAGCTCTTGATGGCTGCAAAGGCTCATCCTGCAGATGTCGCTGGGAAGGAGATGGTCAAGCAGATGGCCAACTTCGCCGACCGGCCGGATGTAACGGACCGGGTGATATTTCTCGAGGATTACGATATCGATCTGGCCCAGCATCTGCAGGCGGGAGTGGATTTATGGATTAACACTCCACTCCGTCCCAATGAGGCCTGCGGGACGAGCGGCATGAAGGTTCTGGCCAATGGCGGGCTGAACCTCTCCACTCTCGACGGATGGTGGGATGAGGCCTATGAACCACGGGTGGGCTGGCTGTTGGGAGATGAGGGAGATGAGATTGAGCCCCCTGCAGGCTTTGGGCCGGAAAGAGATGATTTAGATGCCCGGAACCTTTACCGTCTGCTGGAGGAGGAGGTAATACCGCTCTTCTACCAGCGGGACGATCAGGGAGTGCCATCATCCTGGGTGGCAAAGATCAAGGCCAGCATGACTGAGCTAACCCCGCGCTATAGCGGCAACCGGATGATGAAAGAGTATGTAGAGAAAGTCTACCAGCCAGCGGCTGACGCCTATAGAAAGAGGGCAAAAGAGGGAGCAAAGCTGGCGAAGGAGCTGGTGGGTTGGCAGAAGCGGATCAACCAATGCTGGAGAGGCGTTCATTTTGGCCATCAGAAGGTGACCAGGGACGAGGAGGATCGGTGGCACTTTCAGATAGAGGTATATTTAGGCGATGTCTATCCAGATGATATTCAGGTGGAGCTTTATGCCGACCCTCTGCCCCAATCCAGCCGGGTAGAGGAGACGAAGCCGGCGAGGATCCTTATGGATCAGAGAGGGACGCTTACCGGTTCAGTCAATGGGTTCGTTTACTGCGCTGATGTTCCAGCGAACAGGCATGCTGAGGATTATACCCCTCGGATTGTGCCCTATCATCCGGATGCATTTATTCCCCAGGAGGATTCGCATATCCTATGGATGCGCTGATCAGCCGTTTTGAGGTCAAGATCTCTCAAAGATGGAGCCAGCTTGTAGACCTCATCCAAGGCCAATTGCTTTCCTTCCATGGAGATCGCATATCGCATTCCGGGCTCCGCAATCAGCAATGCAATCGGGCTTAATCTGAATCCCAGCAGCCGATCTCCAGCGGCGATGACCAGGATCTTGATGATGGGATAGAGCACTCTGGATCCAGCCCTGATCTCTGCTCCAGCCAGTATATGCGTCTGCATCTTGGGGATCCATTTATTTTTAGTGTTTTTATTCATCTAACGCCCCCAGCCGATAGCATCCTTTATCAGCGATCTCATCTCCTTTTCCCGCAGGGCGGAGATAATCGCTGCTGGGATATGGATGGGACGCATTCTGGCCTCTGCCAGAAGCTCTCCCTCTAATCGCTCTTCTTCAAAGAATGGCTCGATCTGGATATCCGCTCCAAGATAACTGAGAAAAGCTGCTATAGACCAGAGCCTTCCAGTCAATATGGCAGTCTCGGAAGGATCATCAAGCCCTAACTGCAGGTGGCAGCGGATGGTCTTGAAGTGGAATGATCTGAAGAGATCCCGAATAAGATCGATAAAGGCGGGCATGGCTGCCAGCACAGACCTGATCCGGCGAACGCTTATTCCATCGGCATCGCCCTCTTCAATAACCTCCAATTCTCCGCCCTTTCCATCCGAGCCAGGATGGCTTTCATCTTGCCCTTCTTTATCCTCTTTTTCCTCATCTTTTTCTTTTTCATCCCCGGTTATCGATGCAATAAGATCGAGTGCTGATGGAGCGGAAGTCTCTCTATATAGCAGTCTGATGTTATGCCACGATATCCAGAGCCTTCCCAGAAGCTGGGTCTCCTTGCTTCTCAAGTCACCGCCTGCGGATATTCCCAGCCAAGATCCTCTCAGCTTTCCCTCAATCAGTTGCCCCTCTTTGCAGAGGAACAGGCATAGACTTAAGGGAATTATCAGAAGGACTAGCAGGAAAGCGATGAAAAGCATTAGGATTATTGCGGCGGATGTTAAAAGGCCAGGAGGCGATATCCCTGTCAGAATGTGTAGGGTCAGTGGCATCAAGAATGCCTCACGCTAAATTAGATCCTGAAATTGTCCTTTGAAATCCCTTCTAAGGCATCTATCAATGGCCCTCTATTCGACGAGCACCGCAGTCTCCCTAGAAGATCTCTTCTCTTTCCTATCCTTTTCTTTTCTCTCCTGGGAAGCAACAAATCTCTCCAGGATAGATTGTGCAGCACTGGCTATCTCGGCCAGGGGCTGGTTGCCTGAGATATGGCCGGATAGAGGAATCACCTTGACACCATCCTCACCGGGAATCCCTTTGAACACTACCACTATGGCGATGGGTATAACTCCCACCCCTCCGCCTGCCTTGACTTTAATGGCCTCGCTCTCCCCTGGTTCCTGGCCAGTGCCAAATCCCATCCCCATCTTGGTGATGGGTATGATGATCTTGTCCTCCAAGTCCATAGGCTCCCCAATTATGTTCCTGGCGGAGAGCACCCTTAGAAGCTCATCCACTGTAGCCCTTATGGCATCGGTGCTCGTCATCTATGTCTCCATTAATAAGATAGTATGCACTATATTTACATCTTCTGGATTGCTGGAAAAGGTATAATTAGACCAAAATCTCTTCAGAAGAGAATAATGTCGGAGGATCTCAGATCAGTCTACAGCCGAGCTCCGGAGATTTTCCAGAGGCTCCGAAAAGAGATCGATAAGGTGATCGTCGGCCAGGACAGGGCCATAGAGCAGCTTTTGGTGTCGATTATCGCCGGAGGTCATGCCCTTTTGGAGAGCAATCCGGGTCTGGCCAAGACTCTGCTTGTGAAGACCACTGCCTCTTGCATGGGCCTGGACTTCAGCAGAATTCAGTGCACGCCGGATTTGATGCCGGCGGATATCACCGGCACCACCATCATAGACGAGATCGGCGGGGGAAAGAAGTTCCGCTTCGAGCCGGGGCCAGTCTTCTCTAATATCGTCTTGGCGGACGAGATCAACCGGGCTTCGCCCAAGACTCAGAGCGCCCTTTTAGAGGCCATGCAGGAAAAACAGGTAACCGTGGGCAACAAAACCTATGCTCTGGACAGGCCCTTCTTCATTTTGGCCACCCAGAACCCCATAGAGATGGAAGGAACCTTCCCATTGCCCGAGGCCCAGCTGGACAGGTTCCTGCTCAAGATCTTCATGGAGTATCCCACGATGGATGAGGAGCTGGAGATCCTGGAGCGGTATACCATCCGGGCAGAGCCCAAGGTCTCCCCTCAAGTGAGCAAGGAGGAGGTTATTGCCCTTCAGAAGCTCTGTCGCGATATACCGATCGCGGATGATCTGAAACGTGCAGTGGTTAACCTGGTCCTGGCCACACGTAACTGGGACGGGGTCCAGTACGGTGCCAGCCCCAGGGCCTCCATCGGCCTCATCTTATCGGCTAAGGCCAGGGCATTTCTGCAGGGGAGGAACTATGTATCCAAAGAAGACCTGCATGTAATGGCCTATCCTGTACTCAGGCATAGAATAATACTGGGATTCGAGGCGGAGAGGAAGGGCCTCACCCGCGACCAGGTGGTAGGTGACATCCTGAAGAGCCTATCGCTATGAGATGAATTATGGATACTGATTTCTTCAAAGAGCTGGAGCGATTCACTCTGCTCGTCCGGAAGCGCGTCTCCACGGCATATAGCGGTGGGAGGAAATCGATGCGATTTGGCCACGGCATCAGCCCGGTGGGCTATCGGGAGTATCGCAAGGGGGACGACTTCAAGCTGGTGGACTGGAAGGTCTACGGAAGGACGGAGAAGCTCTTCATCCGGGAGCATGAGGAGGAGAGAAGCCTTGTGGTCCATATCCTCTTAGACAGCAGCGCCAGCATGGGCTATGCCGGAAAGTATGCCTATTCCTCCCGCCTGGCTGCGGGCTTTGCCTATCTGGCCACCATGGAGAACGAGAAATACACTTTGTCGCGCTTCTGCCACCGGTTCTATCCCGGAGAGCCAAAGCGAGGGAGGAGGAACCTGATTTCATCCATTGCCATGCTTGATGATACTCTGCCCCGAGGAAGAACCAACCTGAAGCTGGTCTCAGAGCTTTTTGCCTCCCAGATCAAGACCACCAGCCTGGTGGTGCTGATATCCGACCTCCTGGAGGATACCGAGGATGTGATAACCAGCATCTTTCGCCTCTCCGGACATGAGCTGGTGGTCATTCAGGTCCTCTCCCCGGATGAGATGGGGATGGGATTCGGCGGGGATGTTAAATTCGTAGATATGGAGAGCGGCCTTTCCGTCATCACCCGGGTGACTGAGGGAGAGCGGGCGGACTACCAGACGAGACTGGCAGAGCATAACGAAAAGATCAGAGAAGCATGTGACCAGGTCGGTGCGAACTATTTCCTCTTCCAGACGGACCGGCCGATATTCGATGCCTTCTCTGAGATGCTCACCCGAGCGGTGGTCTGGAAGACATAGGTCATATATATATTCAAAACCATCTCTGGATAATATAAGATGAATAGCGGACTGCCACGCCAATGAAACCGAATAACAATACCATTAAGCTCAATTACGGCCAGGGTTGCCTCGATCTTCTTGCAGGCGAGGAGGCAAAGGTCGTCCTTCCCCAGGAGCTTCCGCCAGCCGGCTCCGGGGAGGTCGAGAGATCCTTAGATCAGGCGGTTGGAAGGAGGCTGGAGGATTTTGCAGGGGCAAGGTCGGCTTCCATTCTGGTCAGCGATATCACCCGCCCTGCTCCCAGCCACCTCATGCTTCCTCCGCTTGTCAAGAGGATCCGGGAGCTGGGTATCAGGAGTCTGTTTGTTGTCTTCGCTCTGGGCACCCATCGAAGGATGACCGTTGCCGAGGAGGAGTATCTCTTAAAGGACTGCATTTGCTTGCCTCATGTTCAGCACGACTCCAAAGGCTGTGTTCCCCTGGGATGGACTGAGCGGGGAACTCCGGTGGAGGTTCTGGAGGCGGTCGCCTCCTCTGACCTGATAGTGGCTACGGGAAATATCGAGTATCACTATTATGCCGGCTTCAGCGGCGGGGCAAAGGCCATTCTCCCCGGGGTTAGCTCCGAGCCCTCTGTGGTCAGGAATCACGAGCTGATGAGGGATCCTGCGGCAACTACCGGGAACCTGAAAAGCCCCGTCCGCCTGGATATGGAGGATGCTGCCCGAATCGCGGATCTGGATTTCATACTTAACACTGTCTTGAATAGCCAAAAGGAGATCGTCCTGTCTACCGCTGGAGACTTCATAAAGGCGCATAGAGTGGGGGCGGCGGCAGTTGACCGGATGTATCGCCGTTATGTGGAGCCGGCGGAGATCGTAGTCAGCTGCGCCGGAGGCAGGCCCAAGGACCTCAATTTATTCCAGGCCCAGAAGGCTTTGGACAATGCCAAGAATGCCGCCCTTCCCGGCGGTACCATCATCCTCTTAGCGGAATGTTGCGAGGGGCTGGGCCATCCGGCATTCGAGCGCTGGGCCTGCGAGGCCTCGTCTGCCGAGGACTGCTGGGAGCGGTTCGGCAGGGAGTACGAGTTTGGAGGGCACAAGGCGGCCTTCCTGGCCAGGGAGTCGATGGAGCACCATCTGATTCTGGTCTCCTCCATGCCCAGGGATAAAGTCGAGATGTGCTTTATGAATCCGGCAAAGACTCTGGATGAGGCTTTGGCCATGGCCAAAGCGAGGCAGGGCAAGGATGCGAGGATGCTGGTCATGCCTTACGGGAACCTGACCCTGGCGGTGGGGAAGCGGGCTCCTGCTCACTGATCTTGGCCTTGAGAGATTCATTCTCAAGCCTTAATTGCCCATTTTGATCTTGAAGTTGCCGAATGATCTCAGATTTGCTCATGCTCTCAATAAAATATATATAATATCACTTAATATTTCTGGTATAATTTATCTCAACATGATGTGAAAATTTTTAAACCAAGTGAGAGCTAATACGTATATAATTGATATTGGTGAATGACAATGACCAAGGAAACTTCATCAGATCTAGTCATCGAGCGCATAATCAATGCCCCTCGGGAGCTCGTATGGAAAGCATGGACTGAACCCGAGCATATCATGAGATGGCGGGGGCCGAAAGATTTTACCACACCAGTCTTTAGGGTGGATCTGCGCGTGGGTGGCGAATCCTACAGTTGCATGCGATCACCCGACAGCAAGGACTATTGTGGCAAAGGCATCTATCTGGAAATCGTTCCTTTCGAGCGACTGATAATGACAGACTCTTTCGCAGATAAATCGGGCAACATCGTCCCCGCTTCCTACTATGGGATGAGCGGGGATTTTCCTCTGGAAATGAGGATAACATTATTGCTCAAAGAACATGATGGTCAAACAAAGCTAACCTTGAGGCATTCTGGCATACCAGCAGGAGAGGAGAGAGAGGGTGCAAGGCAAGGCTGGAATGAATCGTTAGATAAGCTTGATTGGTACCTGGAAAAGGAAAAATCGACTATGTCCGCCGTTTCCGGGGAGAATGTCCCTTTTTTTGATTTTCCTTCTGACCGAGAGGTCGTAATAACTCGCCTCTTCGATGCCCCGCGAGAGATGGTCTTCCAAGCGAGCACAAATCCGGATCTTATTCCCCAGTGGTGGGGACCGGAGAGCTATATGACCCGGGTTGAAAAAATGGATATGAGGCCAGGGGGAGAGTGGCGCTTTGTCCAGAGAGATGGTGCGGGCAATGAATACGTCTTTAAGGGGGTCTATCGAGAGGTCATCCCGCCGGAAAAGGAATCACATACCTTCGAATTTGAAGGCATGCCTGGACATATATTAATTGAGACATCGACCTTCGAGGATTTAAATGGCAAGACGAGGTTGAAGATAACAGAGCTCTTCCAGAGCAGAGAGGACCGAGATGGCATGTTCAGCTCAGGGATGAAGCAAGGAGCAACAGAAAGCGCAAACCGCATGGAGAAGCTCCTCAAAAATTAATTTTTAAATCATTTTCCCTGTTCCGGAGTGGCGACCTCGCCAGTTAAATGCACAAAGTCTCCCGGTCGCCACCTCTGCTTCTCTTCCTATGCCTCAGGAGCGCCTTGCGCTGTTTTGCTCCTTTTCTTCTTATTATGAGATATTTAACTATCATAATCTTTTTCAACCGGATCAGGCGCATCGAAGGATGGAAGGGATAAAATAGGAATTCGTTTGCTCTATTATCGTTCAAGTAAGAGGTCGGGAAAGATGCCGAAGCGTGAAGATATAAACAAGATCATGATCATCGGGTCTGGCCCTATCGTAATCGGGCAGGCCTGCGAATTCGATTACTCTGGCACCCAGGCCTGCAAAGCGCTCAAGGCCCTGGGATACAAAATAGTCCTTGTCAACTCCAATCCGGCCACCATTATGACCGATCCGGGCATGGCAGATGCCACCTATATCGAGCCACTCAATGTCGAGAGGCTGGCCCAGATCATCGAAAAGGAGCGGCCTGATGCCCTGCTACCGAACCTGGGCGGGCAGAACGGCCTCAACCTGAGCCTTGAGCTCGCCCGCGCAGGCATCCTGGACAAGTTCAATGTTATGGTCATAGGGGTGAAGCTGGATGCCATTGAGCGGGGGGAAGACAGGATCATCTTCAAGGAGACTATGAACTCCCTGGGGATCGAGGTACCCAAGAGCACCGCGATCTATACGGTGGAGGACGCAGAAAAGGTAGCCCTGGATCTCGGCTACCCGGTGGTCGTCCGGCCGGCCTACACCATGGGGGGAACAGGAGGCGGTCTGGTCTATAACGCCGAAGAGCTGAGGACCGTGGTCAGCCGGGGAATTGCCGCCAGCCTGATCGGCCAGGTGCTCATCGAGGAGTCGGTCGCAGGATGGGAGGAGCTGGAGCTGGAGGTGGTCAGGGATTCCAAGAATCATATGATCACCGTCTGCTTCATAGAGAACGTGGACGCCATGGGAGTTCATACCGGCGATTCCTTCTGTACCGCCCCCATGCTAACCATATCCCAGGAGCTTCAGGATAAGCTGCAGGACTACTCCTACCGGATCGTTGAGGCCATCAAGGTCATCGGCGGGACCAATATCCAGTTCGCCCACGATCCGAAAACCGGAAGGGTGGTGGTTATAGAGATCAATCCAAGGACATCCCGCTCATCCGCCCTCGCCTCCAAGGCCACCGGCTTTCCCATCGCCTTGATCTCGGCAAAGCTTGCCTCTGGTCTGACCATGGATGAGATACCCTACTGGAAAGAGGGGACACTGGAAAAATACACGCCCTCGGGAGATTATGTTGTGGTCAAGTTCCCCCGCTGGGCCTTCGAGAAGTTCCGGGGCTCAAAGGACGTACTCGGCACCCAGATGAAGGCAGTGGGCGAGGCGATGAGCATCGGCAAGAGCTACAAGGAAGCCTTCCAGAAGGCCATACGCTCTTTGGAGAACAGCAGGTACGGCCTGGGCTTTGCCAGGGATTACAACAGCAGATCTCCGGAAGAGCTTATGATGCTTCTTAAGGAGACTTCAAGCGAGCGGCAGTTCATTCTCTATGAAGCGATCCGAAAGGGTGCCGACATCCAAAAGCTCTATCAGTTGACCCATATCAAGCCCTGGTTCCTCCAGCAGATGAAGGAATTGGTCCAGCTGGAAGAAGAGATATTGGCCTACAAGGGTAAACCACTGGTCGATCTCCCAGATGAGCTTCTCAGTCAGGCCAAAAAAGATGGCTTTGCAGACCGATACCTCTCGAAGCTTCTGGCCGTCCCAGAGGCTGAGATCCGGGCGCGGCGCAAGTCCCTGGGAATTGTTCAGGGCTGGGAGCCGGTACCTGTAAGCGGGGTGGAGAATGCCTTCTACTATTACTCTACATACAATGCTCCCGATAGGACCCCGAGCAGCAGCAGGCGCAAGGTCATGGTCTTGGGTGGAGGGCCCAACCGCATCGGCCAGGGCATTGAGTTCGACTACTGCTGCGTTCATGCCGCTTTTGCCCTGAGGGATATGGGCATTGAGACCATCATGGTCAACTGCAATCCAGAGACGGTCTCCACCGATTATGACACTTCGGATAAGCTGTACTTCGAGCCCTTGACGGTCGAGGATGTGCTCAGCATCTATGAGAAGGAGAAGCCTGAGGGGGTCATCGTCCAGTTCGGCGGCCAGACGCCTCTCAATATCTCCCGGGAGCTGGAGGATGCAGGGGTGAAGATCCTGGGGACATCTGTGGATGCCATAGACCTGGCCGAGGACAGAGATCGATTCAGGATGATGATGGAGGAGCTGGACATACCCATGCCGGAATCGGGAATGGCAAGCAACCTCGACCAGGCGCTGGAGGTTGCCAAGAGGATCGGCTATCCCCTCATGGTGCGGCCTTCATACGTCCTGGGGGGACGGGGGATGGAGGTGATATACGACGAGGAGATGCTGGAGCGGTACGTTGCCGCGGCAGTGGACGTCACCCCAGAGAGGCCCATTCTCATCGACCGATTCCTCGAGAATGCTCTGGAGACGGAGGCAGATGCCCTCTCCGACGGCAAAGAGGCCTTTGTGCCCGCAGTGATGGAGCATATCGAGCAGGCGGGCATTCATTCCGGCGATTCGGCTTGCGTAATTCCGCCAGTGAGCATCTCCGGCGAGCATCTGCAGACCATTGAGGAGTACACCCGCAAGATAGCTCAGAAGCTGCATGTGGTGGGCTTGATGAATATGCAGTATGCCATCAGCCACGATGTGGTCTATGTGCTGGAGGCCAATCCCCGTGCTTCCCGGACGGTGCCGCTGGTATCCAAAGTGTGCAATGTATCGATGGCCAGGATAGCCACCCAGATGATGATGAACAAAAGAATGGACGAGCTGGGGCTGAAGAAGAGAAATATCCCTCATTATGGTGTCAAAGAGTCTGTCTTCCCCTTCAATATGTTCCCTGAGGTCGACCCCCTCTTGGGCCCGGAGATGAGATCCACTGGAGAGGTCCTGGGGCTTGCCGACTCATTCGGCATGGCCTTCTATAAAGCGGAGGAGGCTGCCAAGCCCTCGCTTCCCCAGGAGGGGACGGTCATGATCACCGTGGCCGCCAAGGACAGATCTATGGAGCTGGTGGAGGTTGCGCGGGAGTTTCAGAAGCTCGGCTTTAGAATTATGGCCACCAGCGGGACCAGAGCGGTCCTGAAAGAGAATGGCATCCCGTCGGAGATGATCAAGAAGATCTATGAGGGCCGGCCCAATATCGATGATGCCATCAAAAACAAGGAGATTCAGCTGGTGATAAACACCCCCATCGGCAAGGCCAGCCAGTATGATGATTCTTATATCCGAAAGGCAGCAATCAAATACAAGGTGCCCTATATTACCACCATTGCTGCTGCTTCGGCGGCGGCAAAGGGGATTAGTGCCTCAAGAGCAGGCCATTCAGCAGCGAAATCGCTGCAGGAGTACCACAGTGATATAAAGTAGAATTGAGGAAGGATCTAGAATTCTATCCTTTTCTCAAGTCTTCCTTTTTTTTGGGCTGGATTGAGTAGAAGAAAATCCTGGCAGATCGTCAACATGAAGACGATTGGAAGGATTTGTCTCTGCAGCCTGCCATCAATCACAATATCATAGTCAGCATCTTTTCCCTATGCCACCGATGCACTATAGTAAGGAGATGGCAATGTGGGATAAGCCCAAAAGATGTGTCTGAATACATCTTCAGCCCTTTGTGCCACATCAGCTTCTGAATACAGGCCAACGGGAAGGCCTATATCTTCATTCCATAAAAAGTTATGAATAGTCACTCGCACAGCATCACGGGTCGCTTCCTTATCGCGCCATTGGTCAACTCGGAGCTTTTCCTCCTTAAGCGTTTTCAACAATTCAGCTGCAACTTTTTTGATGCGCTTGATATCAACGCCCTTAAGATCTGGCTTTTTCAGCAGGTCGAAGATGGCCAAAGATTCTTCATCGAGCCCCTCTCGTACTGCTCGGCTTTCTTCTTCGTCGAGTCCTTGGACGAGCTTGAGCAATGCCTCGAAGGTCTGTTCAATTGTTGCCCGGTCCTTCTCGCGGTTATACTCGGCAACGATCTTCTCGTAGTGTTGCTGGAAGTCTGTGCGCAAGGGATTCTGTTGTAGCAGTCTCTGCAATCGGATCTCCACTGCTTGACGCAAGTTCTGAACCACTGTGTTCTTATTCTTGTATCTCTCGAACTCTTGTTTGAGCCGGACAAAGTCGATTTTACTGATATCGTACGGCTCCCCAGGCTTTGTCGCTGTGTCAGATTGGACATCGATTGCTTCATCCACTAGATGTTGGAGTTGCCTCATGATGTCTGTGATGTCAGCCTTTTCTCGATCCTGCTGGAGGCTCTTGTAAACGATGTTGACCGCATCCCGATCATCACGATAGGCGTTTATGTCCTGAAGGGTGATGCAAGCTCTGAATTTTTTGAAGACCTCCCGGCACATGATTTCAAAGCGCTTGCGCGTCTCATCATTTTCGTTGGCCGCCTCTTTGCAGGCCGCAATAGCGGCATTGCGCTCAAAGCCTGTCTTATGGATTATGTCATCCAGAGGAGCATTCCGCTCATCGAGGAAGGCCCGCACAAAGCTGATCGCCTCGGCCAGATCGGACAGTAGCTCCTCCTCTGGCCTGGCCGGATCGATCTCACCGCCCGGTTCACCATCATCTGGGCGGGGACCTGCAAAGGTTGCCAGCGCTCGACGCAAGTGCTTTAGGATGCCGCAGTAGTCGACGATCAAGCCGTTGTTCTTGCCCTCGTTCACGCGGTTGGCGCGAGCTATGGCCTGCATCAAAGTATGGGCCTTCAGAGGCTTGTCCAGGTAGAGAGTAGAGAGGCTCGGCACATCAAATCCTGTCAGCCACATGGCGCAGACTATGGCGATGCGAAACGGATGTTCATCGGTTTTGAAGGCGTCGTCAAGACTAATCCGCTGCATGTTATGGAACTGGGGCTTGCTGCGCATTGACTCAGACAGGTCGATGCCTTCCTTGATGAGTCTGCGATGGGGAGTTATGTCCAGGCCGCTCTTGCGGAACTTATCGACCTCACCCTGCTCTTCGCTAACCACTACAGCCGCCCGAGTCTCGCGCATCCATTCTATCTGACGCTTAAGATAGATCTCCTCCTGATCATCTGAGGTAGAAGAGAGTCCTGCCTCCAGCTCAGCTATCCGTTCTTCCCAGTGACTGTTGATCAGGTTATACATCCGCACACAGGTTATCTTGTCGATGCAGACAATCATCGACTTCCCATTTTCCCAGGCAGTGGAATAGTGCTGCACGAAGTCCCGAGCTACCTGATCCAGCCGCTTCTCCGCGGTGATAATATGATATTCACGCTTGAGCTCCTTTTCCAGACGCTGCTCGACGTTGATATCGTCTATCTCAAACTCCTCTAGTTTTTCTGCGACGCGCTCGTTGAGGTCGCCGATGGCCACGCCCAGCTTCTCGCCGCGGGCATCGTAGTATAGTGGAACGGTGGCCTTGTCCTCCACTGCCCGCTGGAAGTCATAGGTAGAAACATAATCGCCGAATACCTTTCGGGTGATCTGATCTTCTTTGAAGAGCGGGGTGCCTGTGAAACCGATGAAGCTGGCATGGGGCAGAGCGTTGCGCATATTTTCGGCCAGGGTGCCATACTGAGTTCGGTGCGCCTCATCGGTGATTACGATGATGTCGTCTCTTTGGGTATATCCCTCGCCGGGGTCAACTTTTTGATTAAATTTCTGTATCAGTGAGAAGATGAAGGCCTTGTGCTCGGCCAGCAGTCGGCTCAGGTGGCTGCCGCTGGAAGCGCGGCATTGAACCTGATCGTTGTCAACCACGCCGCAGCCGGCGAAGGTCTTGTAGATCTGAGTATCCAGGTCGTCTCGATCGGTGAGCACCAGAAAGGTGAAGTTGCCGCCGAGTTTGCGATGGACCTTGCGGGTGAACATCACCATGGAATAGCTCTTTCCTGCGCCCTGGGTGTGCCAGAAGACCCCCAGCTTTCCATGCAGCTCTTTGCGCTTACAGACCGCTTCAATGGCCCGGTTGACTCCGAGGAACTGGTGATTTTTGGCCAGGATCTTCTTCGGCTCGCCCCTGGACTCATCGAAGAGTATGAAGTTCTCCAGCAGATCCAGGAAGTTGCCTTTGTCGCAGATCCCTTTTAGCAGAGTCTCCATGTCCACAGCTCCCGGCTCCTCTTCAGCCAGGCGTTTCCACTCGTGGAAGTGCTCCCATTTGCTGGTGATGGTGCCGATCTTTGCCTGCTGGCCATTGCCGAACATCACAATGGCGTTATGATGGAAGATGTGAGGGATGGTGTCCAGGTAGTCGGAGAAGTTTTTCTCGAAGGCGGCTTTGAGGTTCTTGTGGATGTTCTTGCATTCAATGAAAAGCAGCGGCAGTCCGTTTACGAAACCGAGGATATCTGCCCGGCGGCGGTAGAGGTCGCCACGCACCCATAGCTCCCGTACGGCTAGGAAGTGGTTGTTGCCTGGCTCGTTGAAATCGAAGAGCTGCATCCGCTCTTTCACCAGTTCGCCGTCACCGTTGCGGAATGCCACCTGCACTCCGTCCCGCATCTGGTCGTACTTCTCCCGGTTGGTGGCAGCCAGGGTTTGCGAGGCGATGGTGGCGGTGATCTGGCGCACGGCGTCGTCGTATGCTGCGCCGGGCAGGCCGGGGTTCAGCTCGGCCAGCTTCTGGCGCAGGATTCGGGTCAGCACTACCTCCCGATCGGAGGCCCGGCCCAGAAGGCTGTTTGGCCCGAAGTCCTCGCTGTTATAAGCATCGACCGAATCCCAGCCGAGCTGCTGCTCCAGGTAATCGGCGGTGGTCTGCTGGACGAGGGTGTCTTCGGTGTAGGTGCTCATACTTTATTTCCTGATCCTCGATTCGCTAAATTTGGTGACAACGCCCCGTTATTCACTGCCCTTGTTAAATAGTCCAATAGCGCGATCGACATTTGCAGGATTTCTGTAATAACTGCTCTGAGGTTCTGACTTTCCAAGCCGAAGCATTTAGCGATCTTTTGATATTCCTTACCCTTTCGATGAGCAGAACCCGTGGATCGGAGGTTCTGCAGCTGTCTCAGAAAGGCTATATGCTCATTGGCATCCACCACGCGACAAGCCGTTAATGCTGCTTCCAGGCGCGATATGCCACTTAGCGACTTTCTTTGGTCTTCTGGAATAAGCACATTCAATTGTCCCTCATTCAGCGAATCAATTAAGATCTTTGTCAGCCCCAACACAAGCTCATCGAAATCGCTCTGTTCGTCTGTGGCCGGTATGCGAATACACTTGAAGTAATGCTCATCTCTTTTATCGAGCGGAAGGAGCAGGCGCCACCCAAGCTTCTCTTCGCATGCTATTGCAAGCTCTTGGTATCGCTGCGGAAAGGAATGCTCTAATCGATCTGAATTTGTGAACTCAGCAAGAATCTGACGCGTGAAATGCGTCTCACTTATGCCTTCCTGCGAAGTAATATTATGTGCCCTCCAATGTAGTTGCTCCTCATAGGATAAGTCTCGACCAAGATCGCCGAGCCAGGCACACACCTTTTCATCGTGATGATTATCAATATACATGCACCAGAGATTGCCGCAGCGAAGAACCCCATCCTTAACTGAATACTTGCTGGGCTGCTGATAATACTTATCCAACACCTGTTTTCGGAAATGCACAGGAGTAAGGTAATGTGGGGCACTTGGATTGGCTCCAAAGAAGTTGGCCAAAGTGTCTGGGTCAGAGGTATGGGAAACTTCGTCTCCGTTTTCGTCTATGCCAATGATGAAGTCTACATATTTCTTTGGCGTCTCTTCAGCAAAGTCATAAAACCCACTTTTTGATTTAGAAACCGGTGCCAGAAGACGTTTACCCAAGAGCCGACTAAACGCTTGATGTTTTCCGATGTCGCTGGAGTCCTTGCAGTAATGGCCCCAGCGAACAAGACCATCGCACTGGTCTATGCCTCCGTCCTCCAAACCGAGTTCCTCCAATGAGTGTTTGGAGTGCTCAAGGCAGTCAAACTGGATTGAAAGATGCATCTCTTTAATCGCAAGGAATTGAAGGATCTCCTTGAGCCTGATCTGAACCCGATTAGCCTCCACGATCGCGACAAGTTCTTCATTGCCATCATCATCGATCTTAATGAAGTGATCCAGCTTCCGATCGTGATACAACCTATGGAAAAGACGAAACTCCTCACTTATTTCCGTGTAATTGTCGCGTAATCCGAAAAAATCACGATCGATAACAAGCGGTTCGACTCCATTTGAAGTCCCAAAACGCAGATACTCAATCCGTTTCTCATCATCTTTGTAACGCTCTTCAGACTCTGGCAAGCCTTTGCCGTGTGATAGATCCCAGGCTGGATGGCAAAGGACTCTCTCAATCTCACTAGATGGAATCAAAGCACAGTAGATCCCATGATTATATTGCTCACCTCTATCAGACAGATACACGGGAATCATTTCGTTCATCGAAATATCTCGCCGAAGCCGCTCTAGCATCCGCTTCTGTGATAGCCGTTCTCGATCATCATCCACACTCATACGGCTATCTCTCCGTTCATCAGGCGCGGCAGGAGAAGGTCGCGGCCTCTTATTAGACAAGAATTCTGCCTATTCAGCAATTGAATTTGCTGAAACAGGATCTTTGCATACCCATCAAATTCTTGAAGTATGATTTGAGGAGGTATGAGTACAGGTATCGATGCGAATTTGGTTTTACTTACATTGGGCATCGTGGCACCACCGCCCATAGCCTCTAGCCGTGGTTTAATGTCAGTCAAAGCAAATAGGCTGTAATGTGTTAAGTAGTCCTTTCGTGGGACGACAGCATTGATCTGCTGATTGGTTTGGCATGGAAGACATGTAATGGAAACGACTCCGAGCTTAGCACCTATGCAAGCGACTAATATTGTACCCATAGGAAGAGTCTTATTGGATTGGGTAGCTGCGCCCTTTTCTGAAAGATATTCTTCGGTTTCGACGATTATCCGGCTGCGATGCATGTCAGGTGTCTTTACAAATGGAATGTTGCCGCCAAAATTTTCAGGCGTTTTAGTTGACGGTGTTTTGCCTGTGATAATTTTTCCTAAATCAGCAATTATGCCCTTTGCCCACCCCTCTGGCACCCCGTCCATAACCCTGACGTGCTCATGGCCGGGGAAGCGCAGGCGTACGAACCACTCCTTGTAGAGCAGCCGCGCCGCCTGCTCCAGCAGCTGTATGCGCCGCCGGTTGTTCTCGATCAGGTCGTCATAGGCGGAAAGGATGGAGGCGATTGACTTCTGGATCTCAAGTGGAGGAACCGGAATCTCAAAATTGCGAAGCACTGTCAGATTGATATGGGGGACACCAGATGAGGACGTAAAATTCGTAATCCTATCAATGACTTCACGGCTGGAAAAATAGTAGTACAGAAAGAATTGGTCTGCTTTGGTGTCGTCAACAGTCAGCTTCATTTGACTCTGGGAAACAACATATCGATCTGATATACCTTCTTTTGGAATGATTGCTACTTGGCCAAGGGTACCACGCTGTGTGAAAACTAAGTCACCTGGTTTAGCAAGATTGCCGGATAGGTCCTTGCGGACTTTTGAATCGGAGACGTAAACGAATTCGTTCATATCTAGGAAACGACCGTTGTTTAGATTGGATCCCCGAATCACAGGAATACCTTGATCAGAATAATCACGCGAAGTAAGTTTCGAGCCAAACGGACCCCCAACAAAAGAGTAAGGCTCATCAGCAGCAAGCAACTCAAGCTTCTTGCGAGGCCAGCTCATACCCCCAGCTCCTCGAAGTATTTCTTGATCTTCGAAGCTGGTCGCACTCCCCCTGGATTGTTCCTCTTCCATGAGGTCAGGCCCCTTCATTTTCATCCCAGGTCAGTTCAGCCTCGATCTCGGCCACGCTTGGCAGTTTGCTCTGCAGCTCTTCAGGCAGAGTCTTCACAAGCTTTGTCTCCCAGCCTGCAACACCCATCGGCTTTTGGATTCCACGCAGGGCGTATTCGACCTCGATCCTGCTTCCTTTGCGGCATAACAGGAGTCCAATGCTTGGTTTATCATCTGGGTGGCGGAGCAAATCATCAACCGCTGAAAGATACATGTTAAGAGTTCCCACAAATCCGGGATCAAAAGAAACAGATTTCAATTCAACCACTACGTAGGAGCGCAACTTCAGATGATAAAATAATAGGTCAAGGTAATAGTCCTTAGTTGCGAATTCGAGGTGAACCTGTCTTCCCACAAAGGCAAATCCTTCTCCAAGCTCCAGGAGGAAGCGCTGGATGTGGTCTATCAGCCCTTTTTCCACTTCTCGCTCCCGGCGTGGATCGGCAGTTCCAAGGAAGTCAAACAGATATGGATCTTTGAATATCTGAGCGGCCATATCGGAATCGCCAGGCAGCAGTGTGAGGTTAAAATTGTTTAGTGCCTTGCCCTGCCGGTCATGTAGCTTGCGTTCGATCTGCATTACCAGTACACTGCGGCTCCAGCCTTCTTCCAGTCCTTTCTTCGCATACCAGAGGCGGACTTGTGAATCTGCTACCTTTTCCAGAAGAGCAATATTATGATACCAAGTGATTTGTGCAAGCACCTCTTGCACAATCTCCCGGTCGGGCCACGCAGCAGCAAATGCGCGCATGTATTTCAGATTTCTTGGCGATAGCCCCTGCATGTCAGGAAATGCCTCTCGCAGATCTGCTGAAAGCCGGTCAATGACCTTTGCCCCCCATCCTTCCTTTTCCTGACGATCAATGATAGTCCGCCCGATGTCCCAATAAAGAAGCACCATCGAGGAGTTGGCGGACATGACCACGCGCAAACGTTCCTTCTGTATGCGTTCTTTGATCTCACCAATGAACACGGCATAGCTTTCTGGCATCTCTTTATGTCCTGCTGCCACCGGAAAAGATGCGTCGTCATGCAGTTGCCCACGATAACTTCGCTCCTCGTCCTTCAAATCCCCAGCTCCTCAAAGATTGAGTCTGTAATTATTACTATGAAGCTTTTGCTCCAATTGCCTTTCCTTCCCAGCTTGAACATCATCAGGGAATTCTGGCCGTTCCTGTTGTACTTCATGATTTCTGCGGCATCGCGGCCATAGTCTAGCTCGAAGTACATAAAGCGCATGGCCCGTCGGTGTGCCTGAAGAACACTCAACGGCCGGAGCAGAAATAGTTGAGATCCGATTCTTCGTTTGCCTTATTGAAGCTGTTCCGTGGGCGCTCTCCTCTACAAACAGATGCCACCTCCTTCGGATAAACTATTTCCGTTGAAAAATCTCAGGCAATGGTATAATGTGGCCAGAGGAGCTATTCGAAAGGCAGCATGATGACGGCATAAAAGAAGCAGTCCTAAAAGATGCGGTGATCATAAGGAGAATGAGTGCCAGTGATTTAAATGCAGCTCTGGAGATCGACCGAGAGGTCTTTGGAGGCTATGACCCGAACATATTCGCCGCTTTTTACGAGTACCATCCTGCCACAACACTTGCCGCAAAGGTGAACGGGGAACTGGCAGGCTTCGTCCTGGGATTCAAGCATGCTCCCTTCGAAGGTCGGGTCTTCTGGCTGGCAATAAGGCCGCGATATCAGGGCAGAGGGATAGGCATGAGGCTGATGCTGGCCGTCCTCAAGTCCTTCCGCAATTTAGGAGCATTGGGTGCTACTCTTGAGGTGAGAGTCAGCAACAGGAAGGCTCAATCTCTTTATTCCAACCTGGGATTTCAGATAAGAGGCATCTGTCCCTCTTACTACTCCGATGGAGAGGCAGCATTTGTCATGAAGGCCCGCCTTTAGCCGTCTCTTGTCTGCTATTACTCCAGGCCCCGGGCGGTCAGACGGAACTCTGCAGTTCTATTTTCCGGCAGGGAGCGGTGCTTCATCAGCTGTGCTCTCCGCAGGCCCTCTCCGGCCTTTTCTAGAAATATTATCGCTTTGCACATGTGCTCCAGATATGTGCCGCCTAATGGCCGAAGGGAGTTGCTCTCGATATCGGTATAGACCTGATTGGTTATGACCACAGGAATCCTGTGCCTCCGGGCGATCTCCTGCAGCTCCGAGAGCTGGACGGTCAGAGCTCGACGGGCAGGCCGGCTGTCCTCCGCCTCCAGGAGCATGCGGTAAAGAGACGTCGCCGAATCAAGAATAACCAGCCCCAGATCCCTTCCTGCGATCTTTGATGCCTCCCTGATGGCCATTGCCTGCTGCTCGAGGCTCATGGGCTCGAAGATCATTATCTTGGCCGCTATATCTGCAGCACCAGGTCCGGCAATCTGCTTGAACCTCTCAGCGGAGAAGCCCTCCGTATCGATGAAGATCACCCGAAAGCCCCTGGCCACCGCAGCCACCGCCAGCTGCAGGACGATGTTGCTCTTCCCTGATCCCGATTCACCATAGAGCTCAGTGATTATGCCCGACTCAAATCCTCCGCCCAGAAGGAGGTCCAGGCTCTGACAGCCTACAGGCAAACGTTCAAGGGTACTCATAGAAATCGAATTTCTATCATTAATCGCCTATCTCTTATGGGCGAAGTTATCGATCCGGTCCATTAGCCTCTCCATCGCCTCTCTCTCTCTGGGGTTGCCGCAGCGGTTTATTATCCTCTGGGTCTTCATCAACTCCTCGAAATAATTATCGCTTCGAAGGGACATATATCTGGTGGCAGCTACCGCTGCTTCTACTACCAGGTTGGCTCCCCGGTTGACTGCCCGGAAGTCCTTTCTCAATAGCTCCCCTTTTACCGGCTCGATATTGGCGATTATGATATCCGAAGCGAAGGGATCGCACTTGAATAGCAGCCAGGCCTCAGTATCTTTTAGAATCGGCAGGCCATCGCAATGCGTGAAGTACTCCTGGGGCAGGTCCTCTAAAGCTGTCTCCGCGAAGATCCAGGCATCGTGGGTGACATTGGCCACAAACCATTTCCTGGTGAGGATATTCTCATAGGTGTGAGTTCCTAAAAATAAGCGGATATATAGGCTATCCTCACTCCTGATAATTCCTAAAGGAGCAGCATTTACTCTGCCACCTGTCTCTGTGGTGGCAATTATCTCGTTTATGCCCTCCAGTATTCCCAGCTCATCAAGAGCCTCTTTACCATAGAACATGATCAAAACCGCAATCTCCTCAGAAGAGAGATAAATAAAGATGCCGCAATCAGGTCTGCTGTAGAGCCCGGATTCATATCCCTGTTGTTCAGTTCGCAATCCATCTTCCTGGCCTTATTCAGGGTGGAATCAAGGAGCGCATCTACAGCCATACGGGATACTTCCACCGCTCTTTCCCTTCCGAACTTGGCGGATATAAGGCTGTCTGGCACCTCGGCCAGGGCTTCAAGGAAGGTCCTGACCACGCCATCATTGAGGCCGTATATGGATACCATCTCCCGCAGCCTTCCGGCGAGCTGGAATGATCGCTCAAAGTCCGTGGCCCATTCGCGAGCAACGATATCATGATCCAGGGAAAGTCTCATCAGTTCGAGAAGGGATTGGTTGCCATCAATCAGCTTTCTTTCCCAGTCCGGATCCTTCAGGCTGAAATCATCGACCTGCACTACTCTTGCTCCCGCCAGATCGAAGGCCCGATAGAAGTCTAATGCATCCTGGACGGTGGTGCTCCTCAGAACTCTCGCCAGCTCCTCCTCAAGCCCATCATCCACCCCATCATCCACCCCATCATCCGGTCCATTCTCCTGGCTCTCGTCCTGTTTCGTTTCTTGACCGTGTTCATGACCTGCTCGTTCATGACCCGCCATCCGGCCTGCAGCCAGGGCGAGAGGGATCAGTAGCACCAGCGAGCCGAAGTGGGTGTTGCTTCTCAGGTTCCAGTCCCCCCAGGCTGCCACCCCTTCCAGTATGAGTGACCCGGGGCTTCCTTCGCCACTCGCCGCCTTCCTGAAGACGGGATAAGCAGAGACTGCGCTGGTCAGGAAGTGATGAAACCGGATATCAGAAAAATCGTGGCAGCGGTCGACATTACCTGGCTTGGGACTGGAGGAGAGCTCGAAGAGCATGGCGAGAACTGCGCACTGAGCCACTCGATCCGATCTCTCTAATGACCCGCGCATATGTGATCAATGGATCTTTTGCAGGATCTTCTCTGCCAGCTTCTTTTTCAGTTCCATGTATTCCTTTTCGGAGAGCTTCGCCCTGGATAGCGCCTCGTCCCGCAGGTAGCAGGGCTTGCTGATCTTGCAGCACCAGACCAGGCTTCCAAAGCATGTGCCCTCTCCCTTCTCCAGAGGAGTTCCTTTGGCAAAAGCGAGCTTCCGGTTCACGAACTCCTCCGGGGAGAGGCCCGCTCTCTTAAGGGCGCCGAACACCGCGCAGTTCTTGACTGGAGGACAGCAGAAGGTCAGGCCGCGCAGGTCTCCGCCCGCACAAATATGCTTGGGGGCGTTGCACCAGCCGCTGAGAAGATCATATTCGAGCATGGCCCCGGCGAGCCACTGGACGAACTCGGGATCGGCTCCGCGCAGAGATACCACATCTGCCCCCATCGCCAGGAGGGTCCTGGCATCCTCAAAATCTCCCACATCAGCCAGAGCCATTATCGCCGGACCGCGAATATCAGCTGCTTTCTTGACCAGCTTGGGGCTAACTCCATTAAGGCCGCGCAGGTCGAGGTGAATCAGGTCCAGATCGCTCTCGTTGAGCTTTTGCAGCAATGTATTGGAGAGATCCTCTGGCCTGATCCTGAGGGATAGGGTGACTCCAGAGCGCTTCAAAATAGGGATCAACTCCAGCAACCGGATGGGATCGCGAATGCTGGACATCTTCAGCTCAAGCAGGCAGAGGTTCTGGGCAGCAATTCTCGCCGCGTCCAGGAGGGGCCCATCCTCAGAGCATGTTGCACAAAGGCCGAGGGCGGCATCGCGCCTTAGTTTTTTTGCCTCTTTTACTTCTGCGCGCTGTCCATCGTGGATATCTGGGAAGTTAGCCCTGCCCTCCCTCCATTCCCTGAGCCTCTGCTTTACGTCGCTCAGACGGGATTGGATCTGAGAAGGAGAGACGACATCAAGGTCGAAGCCATCCAGCAAGATCAAACCGACTGCATTGTCAGTCTCCGGACGGTTATTGGAAGAAATAACAGCAATGGGACTATCAATATGCAAATATCCTACTTCAACCATCAGTGGGAAGGTACTGTCGCATAAGATATCAGGCTTTCGCCTCCGGGGCCATTTATTCTGGCCATATTCCGGCTATTATACATGCCTGTTGCCCTGAGCCATCGCCTGGGCCTATGCCACCTTTATATCCGAGAAAATCCAACCACTTCCCGTGATATGATGGTGAGCTTCAAAGTAGATGCTGATGCAAGGGCTATTGTTCAGGGATCGGAGGACCAGGAAAAGTACCCCATAGTGGCCAAGGTCAAGGGCTCGGGAAAGGATGGAGCGTTGAGCATTCAGGTGGCTGGAGATGGCTCTAGCCCCATATCCGCTCGGATATCAGGCGACTCTCAAAACCCCATTGCGGTCGAGCCCATCAAGCTGGCTCCAATCACTGTGGTCCCGGATCTCAAGGAGGTCGCCCAGACGGTGGACTTTGAGTCCATTATCGGCGCCCTCACCCGGCTATCTCAGGGTGTGAAGGTGAATGTCGCCACCTCGGATGCGCCCCTTTCCATCGCTCTGGGGAAGATCCCCGTGGACCTGAGCATCTCCGTCTCCTCACCCACCCAGGAGACCGTCTTCAAGGTGGAGATCAAAGGAACTATAGGAGAGTAAGAGGACCTTCAGCAGCATGCCGCCTGAGCAGGGAAAAGATATCGGTGAGGCCGAAGCTATTGCCATTGCCAATCTTTTGAGGAAATACGGATGGTTCTCATAATTCCCTCGTGGCTGGTCACTCTCATGGTGGCCGCTCTTCCAGTATCCGAGGTTCGGGGAGCCATACCTTTAGCCATTGGATATTACGGATACTCATGGTACCAGGCATTTCTCATATCCGTCCTGGGAAACCTCCTTCCCGTGGTTCCTCTGCTTCTATTTCTGGGTCCTGTATCCGATTACCTGCGGCGTTATACCATTGGAGATAGATTCTTCACCTGGCTATTCGCTCGCACCCGCAGCAAGTATATTCAAAAGCATGAGAACTTTGGATTGATCGCCCTGATCATCTTCGTGGCCATACCCCTTCCTATGACTGGGGCCTGGACTGGCTGTGCTATTGCCTTCCTCCTGGGCTTCCGGTTCCTGCCCGCCCTTGCTGCCGTTGCGACAGGAATATTGATCGCAGCCAGTATTGTGACTGCTACGGTTATGGGGATAAAAATACTGATCTTTTGAAGATGAAGGGAGGATGAAGATCCTATCTCTTACTAGCTTATCCTTACCTCCACTAAATGCTCTTTTTTATCGTCAACGAGGTGTACAGTCCCATCGGTCTGTATAATCCCATCCACAGTCACTTCTTCCGCGGATCCAATCCGCATAACAGTGATATGATAGAATGTCTCACGATAATGATAATGTACTTTGAAGGATTTCCAGTCGTCTGGAATGCAGGGCTGAAATCGCAGCCTGTCCACTTCCAAGGTTATACCGAGCAGTGATTCCAATATGAGGCGGTACATCCAGCCAGAAGCGCCTGTGTACCATGTCCATCCTCCCCTCCCTGCATTCGGAGGGAGAGCACAGATATCTGCTGCCACGATATAAGGCTCAACCCGGTAAATTGCCACCTGATTTGGGGTCGAGCCATGCATCACCGGATTGATCAGATCCAACAGCTCCCAGGCCCGGGCGCTGTCGCCCAAAGAGGCAAAAGCCATAATCACCCATATGGCGGCATGGGTATACTGCCCGCCATTCTCTCTCACACCTGGAAGATATCCTTTGATATATCCGGGATTCAAGCTGGACCTATCAAATGGTGGCTGCAAAAGCTGTATCACAGAATTGTCCCTGTTGACCAGTCTATGATCCACTTCCTCCATTGCTTCCCTTGATCTTTCTGGGTCTCCCGCCCCGGATAGAACCGACCAGCTCTGGGGGATTGAATCTATCTGGCACTCCTCATTGGCAATGGACCCGAGTGGATCTCCATTGTCGAAGTATGCCCGCAGGTACCAATGGCCATCCCAGCCGCTCTGCCTGATATTCTCCCGCAGAGTTGCAGCCTCGCTTGCACAAAGCTCAGCAAAGGCGGAATCGCCAAAGAGATGGGCAATATCCTTGAACTTTGCGAGCACATCGTATAGGAAGAAAGCATTCCAGACGCTTTCGCCCAATCCCTGGTAGCCTACGTGATTCATGCCATCGTTCCAGTCGCCCGTTCCCATTAGAGGCAGGCCGTGCCGGCCAAACTGCAGACTGCGCTTGATGGATCTGACGCAGTGCTCATAAAGAGTGCCCGATTCCGCAGACCTGGCAGGCAGGTGGTAGCAGGAGTCTTCATCGGGAGCTAAGAGCCCACCCGTAATGAAGTGGGTGCTTTCGTTAAGCACACCAACATCTCCTGTTGTCGTTACGTAGCGATGAGCTGCCAGCGGCAGCCAGAGGCGATCATCAGAACTGTGCGTGCGCACTCCCCGTTCAAATGGTGGGTGCCACCAGTGCAAAACATCTCCTTCCACGAACTGATGGGAAGCACAGCGCAGTAGATGCTCACGGAAAATTTCCGGCTCTGCATAGATGAGAGCCATTGAATCCTGAAGCTGATCCCGGAAGCCATAGGCTCCGCTCGACTGGTAGTATCCGGTTCGCGCCCACATGCGGCAAGATAGTGTCTGGTAGAGGAGCCAGCCATTGGTGAGCACATCAAGAGCTTTATCTTCCGTCTCCACGTGCACCACGCCAAGGGTATGATTCCAGTAGCTCCAAACCTGCTCGAGAGCGGTGCGAGCGGAAGCCGATCCTCGAAAACGTTTGACCAGACTGCGTGCATCTTCCACATTCTGCCCAGCTCCACAGGTAAATATGATCTCGACATCCTCTTTATCCTGCAGATCTATTCTGACCTGAATTGCTGCACAGGGGTCCATGGCCGCACCAATCCGGTTAGATAGCGTCTCTCTGGCTAACGCAGCTGGCCTGGTCATGCTGCCGTTCTTTCCCAGGAACTCAGTCCGGTCGCCAGTGAAGCTGTTGATTTTCGTATTCACATCTAAGAAGACGATTCTTCCCGGGAAATCCGTATTGAACGGGTTTCTAGAAAATAGGGCACCGGTCCTTGGATCGATCTCTGTGACCACATGCATTCCGGTCTTGGAACGCAGGTCTCCCAAGACCTGCTCGATGTAACAGGTCAGGGAAAGCTGGCGGAAGATGCCGGATTCATTGCGAACAACAAGCCGGCAAAACTTGACTGGTGCGTCCATTGCCACATATACCCACAGCTCGGATGCAATTCCGAACTCTTTATGCTCGAAGACGCTGTAGCCAAAGCCGTGCCTGCAGGTATAAGGCGTCTTGCCCCGAGCAGGAAGTGCGGAAGGAGACCAGAAATCTCCACTCAACTCATCTCGAATGTATAGCGCTTCGCCGCTATGATCGCTTACAGGATCGTTGTACCAGGGGGTCAGACGGAACTGCTGAGAGTTTTCTGACCAGGTATAAGAGCTGCCGCACTCGGATATTACCGTTCCAAAATTGTGATTTGCTATCACATTCGACCAGGGGGCAGGTGTGACTTCCCCCGGAGCTAAGCGGATTATATATTCGCGTCCATCCTTTGTGAAACCACCAAGACCATTAAAGAAGATGAGGTCTTGGCCTGTAGATTCAATCGGCCTGTAGGTCTCGACCTTCAAGGTTTTTTCTGGCTTTAAGAGAGGCACCGGCGCGCGTGGTCTCCTTTCGCGTTTGAGCTGCTCTTCGAATGTTCCCCGATAATCGGTGAATATGGCACTGGCCACGGCCTCCATCAGGACTCCGGCCTCTTCAGATACCTGGTCATCTTGTATTACATAAACTCCACCAAATCGCTTCGGATCAAATGCACTTGTGCTGACGGAGATCAGACCCATAATTTCATCATAAAGCTCCTGCCGATATCCCGAGCTATCCTCATTCCAGATCACCAGATCCACGACAATCCCCATCATCTGCCAGTAGGCATGAGCCCTCAGGAACTCACGGGCGAGATTGATATTAGACCGATCTGTGATCCGAAGGAGGACAATTGGGAAATCGCCTGATATGCCAAAAGCCCACAGGCCTGACTGGCCAAGCTGGTTTTTCATGAGAACGCCCGAGCCTGCCCGCCAGTTTGAGTTGGGATAGATTATTGCGCTGGCAAGGCGCATATAAAGGTGAACATCGCCATCTGATATGTTGAGCTGCTGCATGATCATTTGATTGTGGGTCCAGGCCAGATTATGTACGCGCTCGGCCATTCGTACGTCATGGTATTTTTCGATCAGCTTAATGGCTTCATCTTCCGTCTCTGCAATTCCGGTGATGAAGTTCACCCGCATTGTCTCGCCTGGATCTATCGAAACTATGCACCTGATGGAGACTATCGGATCCAGGACGGGGCCCTCGCTATTTGATAGACTCGCCGTTCCTGTCATTGCCACAGGATCGGCGACGTCTCTTCCTCTGCCTATGAACCTGGACCTATCCGTCTCAAAAGAGATTGAATCATCGGCAACATTCTTCGACGCCATCATATGCAACATCCAGGGCGTCTTCTCATCCTCAGACCTCGGTCGTCGAGTGCACAGGATAGCAGAATTTTTGGGCAGGATCTTCGTCTCCACGAATAGGTTGCTGAAAGCAGGATGAGTCGCGTCAGCGGCTAGGGCCGTAAGAACGACCTCTGCATAGCTTGTCAGCTCAATCTTCCGCTTTGCAGATGAACGGTTGGTGAGACTTATGGTCCTTAACTCAACGTCGTCCTCAGGCGAGACTACAATTTCGCTACGGGCATCAATCCCCCAAATCATTGACCGAATCTCTGCCTTCGATCCCTCGAATATGACCTGATAAGTCCTTGAATCTCTGCATGCAGGCTGATATCCTGCCGACCAGAAATCATTGTTCTCCAGGTCACGGATATAGAAGAACTGTCCCTCATTATCCAGGGTAGCATCGCCATGCCAGCGGGTGACTGCAATATCCTTCCACCGGCTAATGCCTGCGCCAGAACCGGTGATCATCACGTTGTAGTTGCCATTGGAGAGAAGATGCACATTGGGAAAGGCACTGCTCGGATCACTGAAGACGCGCACAGAGCCTTTGCGCTCAAGCATGCCCGCCCTCCAGATTGATGACGATGCCTCTGCAGCATGAGGATAAAATGCCTTGGCCAGAGGAATCTTTTCCTGAAGAAGCAGATCTGCAGCCTGGAAGATGGGATTGGCCATGAATCTTCTTTGCATTGGCCGGTCCAACAGGACATAAGCCAAAGAGAGAAGGCTCATCCCTTGATGGTGAGACATGAAGGACTGGACTATTGCGCTTCTCTGATGCTGGGCCAGACGGGATGGGGTATAATCGATAGCTTCATAAAAGCCATATTCTCCCAGATAACCCTCATCTGCCAAACGCTTCAGATTGACGCAGCTCTCTTGAGGAAGGACCATCAGAGCCATGGCGGAGGCATAAGGCGCTACTACCAGGTCGTTGGCCAGCCCACGTTTCAGTCCAAGGCCCGGGACTCCGAAAGCCCTGTATTGATAGATCTGATTGACATCTACGACACTATAGCCAGATTCTGAGATGCCCCAGGGAACTTTTCGTTGTTGTCCATATTCGATCTGCCGCTTGACTATCGATATGCAGGTCTGATCAAGAAGGGTGTTTCCATAAGTCGGCATAATCAATAGCGGCATGAGATACTCAAACATTGTCCCACCCCAGGAAAGCAGAGCGAAATCTCCCCCTGCTATGGTGAGCATGCGACCCAGAGCAAACCAGTGCTCCTGTCGGAGCTGACCCTGGGCAATGGCCACATAGCTGCATAGTCTGGCCTCGGATGCTAAGAGGTCGTAGCAGCTCTCATCAAGCTCTAAGTTCTCGATATTATAGCCGATAGAAAGAAGCCGACGCGAGTTATTGAAGAGGAAATCATATTTTATTTCTGCCAGTTCGCCGCAGGTCTGAGCAAGCCATTCAATAGACGCAATTCTCTCGTCTGCACGCCTCCTGGCGTCAGTTGTCTTTGACCTCAGCTCCTCTAGCCAATCTCGTTCCTCCTGGCAGTCTTCTACAAAGCACCTGCTGATCTGATCTATAACGCCTGCCACCTTTTCTGACACTCCTGGGACCTCTCCTAAAGATGGAATATAGTTATGTCCGAGAAGCTCAGCTTCCAGCTCGCTTCTCTTTCCAGCCAGCTCATTTGATTCATGCTCCGGGATTTCCCCGGGAATTGGATGCTCCAGTATCCAGATGGGCAGCATGAGCCAGGGGGCAAGATAGATCAGATCACTCTTATGATCCCGGAGCTGCCGCTTGTAAGCTCTAGCCCACCACAACAGATCGCTATTCTCTTCTCGCTCAATAAGGCTTATCATCGATGCCGTTGCTTTTGCTTGCCGGTCCAGCAACTGCCAGGCCGCAGAAAGGTTCTCTGGGGGCGAATGAATCTCAGATTTGAATCGATCAATCTGTTCGAGCACCTGGAATGGTGCAATTCCTTTCTTGTCCTCTGCTGACTCGCCGCCCCTGGTGGCTGCATCCTTCAATATCTGCAGAGTATCCTCCAGACCGCAAAATGCACGATCTGACAGAATTTTCTGATCTATTAGCTCGAGCTGGCCCTGCTCTAAGGTCAAGAGATGACCCGCCAGGTTACCGCTATCAACAGTTGAGATATATCTGGGCATCATCGGCTTTAATTTTTTAATATCATACCAATTATAAAAATGACCCTGAAACCGTTCCAGGTTTTTCATTGTATTCAGGGCACTAGCATTCCGCCTTATCAGCCTTCCCGCAGAGATATAGCCGAAATCGTATGCTGTCAGGTTCGCTAGCAGTGACAATCCCATATTCGTAGGCGAGGTGCCATTCGCCACCACAGAGCGCGGATTCTCTTGATAGTTGTCCGGCGGAAGCCAGTGGCTTTTAGGCGTAACGAATGTCTCAAAGAACCTCCACGTCCTTCTGGAAAGCTTGCGCAAAAAGAGCGTCTGATCTGGGCTCAATTCTGCCCTGGGCGTATCCAGGGGTAGGCTTATCCACCAGGCAACAACAGGGGCGAGGATCCAGGATGCCAGCAGCGGCCAGCTAGTGCTCAGCAGACCAGGACGCCAAAACGCGAGATAAGATATCAGGCTGATAGCTACTGCCGGGGCTATCCACATCGATCTGTAGAATCCACTCAAATTGCTCTGGCTGCGGTTTTGGGCGCTGCCTGAGGTGTTCCATTCCAGGAGTCGCTTATGGGTGAATAGCATCCGCCCTCCGGTGCGCACAACAGCATCAAGGCTGAAGTATGCCTCAAAAGGCAGAAATATCAGGCTGAGAGTTGCCTGTGCCAGATATCTGGCAATTGCCCTCCCCGCATAATGCAGATGCTTGTATAAAAAGAGCCCTTCTGACTTGCTCAATATAGTTCTGATGGAAGCCAGCACAGGCAGAGCAAGAACTGCTCCTACTACCATAGAGGTCCAGAAGATGGGGTGCTGAAGGGCTACCCATGCCAAGAGCAGCAAAGAGATCTGGGCAGGCGCCACCAGACTTCGCCTGAGGTTATCGAAGATCTTCCATCGGGATAGCCCTGAGATTGGATTGTCCATGACCATGCCACCTGGACCTGGCACGCGCGTGAGAAGCCAGCTGGCAATCTGCCAGTCTCCCCGGATCCATCTATGCCGCCGGCTAACGTCTGAGGCGTAATGGTAAGGATAGTCCTCATAGAACTGGACGTCGCTGACCAGTGCCGCTCTGGCGTAGCTTCCCTCCAGAAGATCATGGCTCAGGATCAGATTCTCTGGAAAGCGTCCGCCTAGTGACTGGGAGAAAGCATCCACGTCGTAGATCCCCTTTCCAGTAAATGATCCTTCCCCGAAGATGTCCTGGTAGACGTCCGAGACCTCTCGGGTGTAGGGATCAATTCCCGGCTCTCCTCCAAAGAGCTTCACAAACCGCGATTTTTCTGCTTCATTCATGCCTGAGCTCAGGCGAGGATGGAGTATACTGTAGCCTTCGACGACATATCGCTTATCCTTATCGAATCTGGGGTGGTTGAGGGGATGGGCCATGGTCTCCACAAGAATCCGGGCAGATTCGAATGGCATCATGGTATCTTCATCAACTGTAATGACATATTTTACTCCGGGGAGGATTGATACGTCGCCTGTTATCACAGAAAAGCTGTTTTCGGATCCGCCTCGCAATAAAAAGTTTAGCTCCTCGAGTATGCCTCTCTTTCTCTCATAGCCCCGCCAGATCTCCTCATCAGAGTCCCACCTGCGCAAACGGGGAAAGAGAAAGAAGATGCTCTCATGGTACCTTTCATTGAGCGCCTCGATTCCCTGGCGGGCCCTCTGCAGCAGGTGCTCATCCTCTGGCATAATCTCCTGCTTGGCATCGACCAGGTCGGTCAAGAGGCCGAAGTGAAGGTTGTGATCCCGGTTTGCCAGGTATCTGATCTCAAGCCCCTCCAGCAGGTCATCGATCTTTTCAGGACTGGACAGAACTGATGGTACCACCACCAGTGTCCGCATCTCATCGGGAATTGCTGAGGAGAAGTCCATTCTAGGCAGAGCATGTGGACGGACAACCATTGTTGCCAGCCAGTTAACCAGCCCTACTACAGGACTGCTTATGCAGATCACCAGCAGAATAAAAGCCAGGATTTGCAGCCATCCGAGTGATCCAAGGGTATGAGCATGTGTCAGTACTGTGATCATGATGAGTGCAGTAATAAGAGCTATGGCGCCGATATAGAAGAGCAGAGGGAACCTGAGCATGGTACTGTTGAAGGACTCGATTAAGGACAGGCTCAAATCCGCCTCTCTCTCCAGATAAGGCAGGCCCTTGTCGATCAGATAGAAGCCAACATGCGCACTTCTATCGTCGATACCCCTGGCCGTGGCACTCTCCCGGGCCAGATTTGCTGCTTTATTGGCGACATCTTCTTCAGTCAGCAGGCTGCGCTTTGCAATGCTCTCCACTGCATGACGGTAGCGATCCCGCGTAGCAAAATCCATCTTGTCATATGTGCCTGCAGGATCGGAGCGGAGTGCCTTCTCGACAACGCTCGTTCCCTCTACAAATCGTTTCCAGTCCATGGAGTCAAGAAAACGAAAGCTTGCGATGCTATTAGCAATGGAGACCTTATCAGCAGGCGCCTGCTTTATATCCTCCTGGACCAGATGTCCGATTGACTTTCCTGTTTCGGAGAGACGCTCTTCAATCCAGAATAGAGGGAGAGTCATAGCCTGTCCCTGTCCCTCCAGCCTTTGGGCAAATTCGGTTACAAATGCACTGGACAAAGGAGGATCCGACTGGGCCAGATCAGCCACTGCAATAATCAAGCCCTTAGGCTCTATCTCTGCCGTCTTGATGATCTGAACCGCCCAGCGATTGGCCAGATCGCGGTCGATCCTGTCTTGAATGATTCGCAAAGAAATATTTCGCAGGTTCTCGATCAATGCCAGGCGGAGCATGATCGCAACTGCCCAGAGCTCGCCCAGATTTAGAACTGATTTTGTCTGATAAGCATCCACAAAGCGCTTCAGGCTTTCTGCATCCACCCGGCCATCGGTACGAGCAATTAGCTCTTTGGCAATATCATAAATGCGCGGGTAGCCTGCCAGCGATCCATTAAGCATATGTGGCAGCTCTTTGCTATAACCCTTGGGCAGATGCTGCCTGGCCATGAGAATCTGCTCTTCCATCATATAGAAGTTGTCCAGAAACTCCTCTGAGGCAGGCGTAATCCTGAGATTCGCCGCCACCGCTCCGGTCAGCAGCTCGTTTGCCTTGAGAAGGATCGCTTCGTTCTCAGCCAGCCTTGGCAAGAGCAAATCCTTGCCAGGCATGGGGTCAACCTCATGGCGTTCTGCGAGCTCCGCTGCATGGCCTTCCAGCTGGCGGGTGCTTGACAGCTCGGATCGTTGTTGCTGCTCAGAATTAAGCAGAAGTGGTGCAGTAGTGCTGTCGAAGCGCGCTCTAAGGCGACTTACTGTTCTATAAATTCGATTTTTGCTCTGAATCAATTCTTGACACCTGGTTTGGTTTGCGGAAGCTCGATTCTGTTTATTGCATTGCAGTCTGGATATACCTGGAGAGAAGATCTCAGAATTCTAAATGAATAAATGGGTTCAATTAGAGTCCCGGATGGGAGTGCTGGCGATTTATCGAATGCCCATTTTGCATAGATATTTGCGCATTATTGCATTAGTATGTTTCTCTCACACTGGATCTTATGTACCGAGATGATAATAGACCACGATTCCATATAAATTGATTGCAAGCTGGCCTTGAGGCCTGGCCATTGCAGGCTGATGATTTTTGCCATCAAACAGCACTCAGCCACCAAGCCCTAAGGAAGGGATATGCCTCGGGCCGATCACTGCCGTTTTTCAGAACCCGGAAATCATCCAGGCTCTCTGGTCGGACTGATTTGACTGCCCAATCGGAACTATGGTTGCTTTTTTTAGACTCCATAAAATAGTGCGCAATTGTTTCAGGGGTTTCATTTTAGATGATACCTTTGTAAAGGCAAGTCCTCTGCAAGAAACCTGATTCGAGCCAGAATACTTCTCCAGGCGGATGAAGGGCACCATGATGTAATACGTTAAATAAATATATATGAATAATAATAGATAATTTTGAACCGCCATTGAAATATAAATGGATGCTCGCTATAATCAAGGGTGATGCAATGAGATCAATGCGAAGGATTTGGCTAATATTTTTGATCATACTGATTACGGGGATCTGTGCGGCTCAAGTTCCTGACCTCGTGGGCTACTGGGCAGGATCTGCGCCGGCATATTTTATTGAAGATGGAGCTCATGATCTGGTGGAAGACGACCGCATTGTTCTTGCTGTCGTCGAGCAGACGGACCGCCTCTTCACAGGAAATATAACGTTTATGCGAGATGGAGAAGAGGTTGTAGAGGCTTTTGCAGGAGCAATTAGTGCGGATAACAAGACGTTATACATTGCCGAGAGTAATGGATATGGCTTTGGAACGATAATCTCTGAGAATGAATTTGAGATGGTTTATCTCGAACATGGAACGCCAGCGATAGCTGCCATTGATCAATTCCATAGGATAAAAGCATAGTCTGCCCATTAAAAATTCCTTTTTTCCGCCTCATACGAGTTAAAGAGATGTATGCTTTCGAGTCGCATCCCGAGGGCTCGCGCCCCTGTAGGCGGGGTGGGGCGTGGTTGCCTGGACTCGTGGTAGCAATAATTTCGGGAGATCCGCCCTGGGATAATGCTTGTCGTTTGCCGCGGACTTGCCCATTTGGGGATAGCCCAGAACGCTGAAGATATTGAAATATCTTAATGATAGTTTTATTGGTTGGTATCCGATCATGGTAGTTATCGATGAAGTTGCAAGTGCCCTGAAGATGGATCGTGACGTTCTGGTTTCAGGCTAGCATCAAGGCCTTCCTTGAAAAAGAACTCAGGTGCATCGAAGCAGAGATATTCGAGATTAGGAGAAAGCATGACGTGAGATCCATACTCGAGCTGGATGATAAGCTGAAAAAAGGGGAAGTTCGGGAGGAGGATGTTCTGGAGGATTTTCAGGAACTCGACTATCTGGAATCAAGGAGAGATGAGCTATTAGCAGCGATGAAGAACCTTCCTCAATAGCGGATCTAGTGATGTTAATGAGAATTATCGATACAGAATATGCAGATATTTCGACAGATTCCATCATTTCTCGCGGCAAGCTAAGAGCTTTTTTAGGGGCAATTCATAATCTCTCCAGCTATGTAGATCAATGGGAAGATATGGCAGTAGCGCCAGACATCCCAAGTATATTGCACTCCGCTTCGGCTCAGCCAATGCACCACCATCGCCTCATCCCAGGAACTCCTTTACTATCAATACAGTCTCCTCAGGATGGCTGATCCAGAAGATGTGCCCTGCGCCTTCGATCTCCCGCATCTGTGCGCCCGGAATTTTTCGGGCGATCTCGAAGCTATTGGGCGGCGGAATCAGCACATCTCGTTTGCCGATTATCACCATCGTAGGCGCGCGAATAAAGCCCAGGCGCCCTTCGACATCGAACTCATTGAAGGCCTTGAGCTGGGCCTCATAGGCAGCAAGGGTTCCAGGAAAGGCGAGATTGGCCTGGATCTTCCTCTCCACTATATCCGGATGGGCCTCAATGAACTCCGGCGGATAGCATACCGCTCCAGTCCACCAAAGGTAGTCATGGGCGGAAAGGTCCGTCCTCGGATAGAAATACTTCTGGATCTCGGGCGGCGGATTGGTCCTGGAGCTTCCACCAGCGGTTGTGCCTCCGAGCACCAGCTTGTCGACTTGCTTGGGGTAATCCAAAGCCATTTGCAGAGCAATCATGCCCCCCATGCTTCCTCCGAATACATGGGCATGATCAATTCCCAATGCATCCAGCAGGCCCGCGGCATCTTTTGCCATCTGCCCTATGGTTAAGGGGCCAGGAGGCTGATCGCTGCGCCCTGCTCCGCGGTTGTCAAAGAGAATCACCCTGTAGCTTTCTGCCAATCTCTGGGGCACTATCCACCCCCAGTCGAGCGAGTGGCCCCCCAGGCCCATGATCATGAGCAAGGGCTCGCCCTGGCCGTGAACCTCGAAATACATCTCTATATCGTCTACAGGGACTCTGCCTGCAGAAATCGGTTCGCCAGTCTCTTTCATGGCTCGATCAACGGAATTCATCTGAGCATAATGACCGCTAAAAAGTTAAAAGTTTTTCTGCAGTCTGTTCGCAGAAGAAATACAAGCCAGCTCTTTCAGCCGGGAAGCATTCACAGATCGCTCCGGGGTGTAGGGGCAGCGGAAGCCTCGGTCTTTAGGCCGGGGAGGAGCGTGCCCCACCCATTACTTTCGCTGTGCTCTGCATACATATTTAACATGCCAAATCCATCTCCTGTATTGTACTTGGGCATCTTAGGCACCCTCGCGGTAAACCGCTTGATGCTGATCCTGTATGGCTCTGCCAGACTCTTGCCCGAAAGGGTGCGGTCGAAACACGATTTGAAGCCGTCTTTGGCAGATCTGAGGCCAATGTTCCAGCAAGACTGGGACCTCTGCAGATCGTCGCTGCATGTAGGCTGGCCTGGAGGTCCGATCTGGTCTCTGATTTTTGGAACAGACCAGATCAGGGCTGCTGAAAGCTCCGGTCTTCAGGCCGGAGTAGCTTACGTAGTTGGTTATGACATTTTCCGAACTCATCTATATTCTTCCTAATGCTTCTCAAATAACTCCAAATACCTATGCATTTTAGCCTATTGCTGGAGTTGGGAATTGTGGATCCCTTTTCAATGAAAATAATTTTGGGCTGTAGATGAAAGCAGAAAGGAATGGATGAATTAAAGTCTCTAGCGTGCGAAAAGAGCCTCTTCGATGAAGATGCAGCTCATGGAGCCTGTGCTTACTCCAGAGCGATATCTGTTTTGAATCCAATAGCAGATGCCATGCATGTGGTCCAAGGACCACTTGAATGCGCTACATGCGCTACATATGCCTGGAACGCGCGTGGAAGCATTTCCAGCCAACCAATGCTTCATGGTAAACGAGATAAGATATTCTTCGATAATTTAGGATTATCTGCTCAAGTCATGCGGGAGCTAGCTGCAGCCTGCAAGCCCCAGGCCATATTCGTCTATTCCACCTGCATGACCGAGACAATGGGTTGCGATGTCAGTGAAGTGTGTGAATCTGCGGCGAAGGATCTGAGGATACCTGTCATTCCGGTGGGTAGCATGGGTTTCCAGGCGGAGACGGGATACGAAGCAGCATGCAATGCACTCTTGAGGCTGATAGGCAGCAGGAGCTACAAGCCCATAAGCCCCTATTCAGTGAACATCCTGGGAGATTACAACATTGCAGGAGATCTATGGCCTATCAGATCCTACCTTGAAGAGCTGGGTATTGAGGTGATATCTGCAATAACCGGTGATTCAAGAGTTGCAGAGATTCAGAGGGCTCATTGCGCAGATCTGAATCTGGTACAGTGTAGCAGCTCCATTGGCTCCCTAGCCAGGCGATTTGAAGAGGAGTATGGCATACCCTACCGAAATGTGAGCTTCCTGGGCATCGAAGAGACATCTTCAGCCTTAAGAACTGCCGCGGAGTTCTTCGAAAATCCCGGCATAATTGAAGAATCCGAGAGGATGATCGCCAGAGAGACAAAGAGAATATGTCGGAAGATAGAGCATTATAGGGCCAAATTCGCAGGAAAGAGAGCTGCAATTTTCTTGAACGGAGCTTCTAAGGCTGCATCTCTGATCAGGGCATCAAACGAGCTGGGGATAGAGGTTGTGATCGTTGGCATTCGGTATGGAAATTGGGTCGATCGCCAGAGGATAAGAAATTATATTGGCAGGGATGCAGTCGACGCAAATAAGCTCAATCCTGGCGACCTTGGTGAATTGCTGTCCATAGAGAATGTAGATCTTATCATTCCCGGGGCCGAAGATCAGCCTGCAATACGAAAGTTGAACATACCAATTTGCGATATATGCCACAATCGCACATCTACCTTCGAGGGATTCGATGGAATGGTAAATTTTGCCCGAGAGATAGATATAGCGATCAACAACCGCACCGAGAAGCCTCCTGCCAGAAAGAAAAAAACGCGTGGCCGACCGCCATGCATGGCTCAGAAGCGAGGTCGATCAGAGCCTGTAGAAAAGTAAAAAAAAGGTGGCAAAAATATAAGGGACGGCTACAGCGCCTTGTCGTCCGTCTCGCCCGTCCTGATACGGATGGTCTTTTCCACTGGCAGGACGAAGATCTTGCCGTCACCGATATTTCCGGTGTAAGCTGCCTTTCTGATGATCTCCACCACCTCATCCTCTTTATCATCGGGGACGACCAGTTCCACCTTCACCTTGGGCAGCATGTCCACCTGGTATTCTTCGCCACGCCATATCTGGGTAATGCCCTTTTGCCGGCCTCTGCCTTTTATCTCAATAGAGGTAAGGCTGGTATAGCCTGCCTCATCAAGGGCATTTTTTACCTCTTCTACCTTGGATGGCCTGATTATCGCCTGTATCATCTTCATGTTCGTGCTCCTTCGGTTGAACATTCTAAATTATCAGATATCTGCCCTTCCCTTAAACCGTCCATTGGACCTGCAATGACGAATTCCGGATAAGCGGAATATCCGTGCTCGCCCAGATCTAATCCAGTCAACTCTTCTTCTGGAGATACCCTGAGACCCACGATCTTCTTGATTATGTAGAACAGGATGTAGCCCGTGCCGAAAGCCCAGACCACAACTACCACCATGTCTATGAGCTGAGCAATGATCTGGCTGGTGTTGCCAACGATTAAACCGCTGACACCACCATAAGTTCCGTCTGCGAATATTCCAACGGTCAGCAACCCCCATAGGCCATTATAGCCGTGCACAGCTACAGCACCCACAGGATCGTCGACTTTAAGCACCCAATCGTTGAACTTTATGCCGTACATCACTATAAATCCTGAGACCACTCCGATTACTACTGCTGCCCAGGTCGGTACATAAGCGCAGGAAGCTGTAATGCCAACCAAGCCTGCCAGGGCTCCGTTGCAGGTGAGAGCTATGTCCACTTTTTTGGTCTTGAAGAACGTGTAGTAACAGACCAGCGTCGCCCCTGCGGCTCCCGCCAGGAACGTATTGACCGCAATGACTGAGATCCTCAGATCTGTGGCGGCCAGAGTGCTGGCCGGATTGAATCCAAACCATCCGAAGAACAGAAAGAATGTACCCATGACTATCATTGGAACATCGTGACCAGGAATAGCATTAGGCACACCGTCCTTGTTGAATTTTCCAATCCTGGGACCAAGCAGGTATATGCCTGCCAAGGCCACCATACCGCCCACAGCGTGAACTACTCCGGAGCCAGCAAAATCCCTGACCCCGACGCCGTATGGCAGCGTGGCCAGCCAGCCGCCACCCCAAACCCAGTGGCCATAGATGGCATAGATAACCGCAGTGACTATTCCGCTGTAAATGAGATAGGCTTGCAGCTTCATCCTCTCAGCACACGCACCTGCCACAATTGTAGCTGCTGTTGCCGCGAAGACCACCTGGAACATCCAGAACATCATGGTCGAGACGTCATATGAGTTCCCGGAAAGGAACCATCCGCTCCAACCGATGATACTGTTTCCGTCCTCCAATCCTGCATAGAGCTTTGAGCCTCCGAACATGAGAGCAAAGCCAACGGCCCAATAGGCCAATGCACCTATGGAGAAGTCCATGTAGCTCTTGGCAAAGTAGTTCACTGTATTCTTTACCCTTAAAGCTCCTGCACCCAGAAAGGCGAAGCCTGCTTGCATGAAAAAGACCAGGAAGGCCCCTATCAGAGTCCATGCAAAGTTGACGGCAAGCTTCATCCCGGCAACATCATCCGTATAGGTATTGGAACCATTCGGATCGCCTGCCATTGCTATTGTTGTTAATAGCAGCAATAATACAAATGCACTTGCTGCAATATTGGTATACTTTGTATTTCCCATGATCCACCACCATCCTTTTGCTCAAACTAATTAATCATCGCAGGCGGCCAGCTCTTTTGGCTTTCCCGAATTTGCCACATCGATCAAATTCGTTTTAGATACCTGCGCAAAAATGGCTTTTCCACTTAATGGCACAATGTCTTTCATCATATTCCCTCAACCGCTTCTATAGTTGTGCGATTTTTGAAAATGAGATAACTGTATAAAAAACAATTTGAGAATAAAAACGATAAACTAAGATTTTTTAAGAAAAAATATGTGGTATTGTGCTTGCATGACAGGAGAACAGAGCCCGGTACCCTATTCAAGGGGCAACTATTTTACTCCAGGCCCTCCTTTCCCTCATCCATGAAGGATTATGCCAAGATAGTTCCTTGCCTGGATGTCAAGGTGGTTGACGGCCAGCCATCAGTGGTCAAAGGAGTCAAGTTCGTGGACCTGAAAAGGCAGGGCGATCCGGTGGAGTTCGCCCGGCGCTATCAGGATCAAGGCGCTGATGAGCTGGTATTTCTCGATATCACCGCCTCTCATGAGGGCAGAAAGACCATGGTTGATGTAGCCCGCAGGGTGGCAGATGCGGTCGACATTCCCTTTGCCGTTGGCGGAGGCATAGGCACCCTGGATGGCATTAAGCAGATCCTGGATGCGGGAGCGGACAAGGTGGGAATCAACACCGCTGCAGTCAAGAATCCCGATTTTGTGAAGGCGGCCTCAGGAGCCTTCGGATCAGACAAAATCACCGTGGCAGTGGATGCCCGCCGCAACACCAACATCATTCCGGGGGTAAATGTCTATGAGATGGAGGACGGCGCAAAAGCCTGGTTCGAGCTGGTGATATACGGCGGCAGAGAGCCTGTAGGAGTCGATGCAATTGATTGGTGCCGGAAGATGGAGAGCTTTGGCGCGGGCGAGCTCCTGCCTACGAGCATGGACCGGGACGGGACGAATATCGGCTTCGATCTGCCCCTGACAAAAGCCATCTGCGATGCAGTCGCAATCCCGGTTATCGCCAGCGGCGGGGCCTCCACACCCCAGCATATCCTGGAGGCGTTCACCGTTGCAAAAGCCGACTCTGCATTGGCCGCAGGAATGTTCCACCGGGGAGAGTACACTGTGGGCCAGGTCAAGGACTATCTGGAGAGCAACGGTATCCGGGTAAGACGGTGATTTGAAAAGGCGATGAACCTAAGGGCGGTGGGAAAGAAGGATAAGAAGGGGATCAGCCTGATCTATGCTCCCCCCATCCATTAGATTCACTGCGAGATACTGTCTATTGTGACCAAGCTCTGTTCTGCGCCTCTGAAAGCGTTCTTGAAGTGAACTTTTATTTTTTGCGATGTTTCTGGCCTGGAGTAGATGAAGGTATCATCAACCTCGTTCTCTGGTGTGATCACCTGCGAATCAACCACCATCCCATCTTTACAGAGCTCCAGGTATAATTTATTTCCATCAATGTCTATGGACGGGATAATAAGCTCATATCCTTCCTCCAATTTTAAAGGTGTCCCTGAAGTTACTGTCTGGGATCTGGTGTCGTTAATCAATATTGGATTGGGATCGATCTCTGAAGTCTGCCAGAGGCTATCTACTGTAGCCATGCTTTGATCTGCACCTCTGAAAGCGTTCTTGAAGCGAACTCTTATTTCTTGCGATGTTCCCGGACAGGAGTAGATGAAAGTATCATCAACTTCGTTCGCCGGTATGATCACCTGGGAATCGATAACAATCTCATCTTTGTAGAGATCCAGGTTCACTTTATTTCCATCTATGTCTATGGAATTAATAGCTAGCTTGTATCCTTCCTCCAAAGCTAAAGTCGTCCCTGAAGTCATTGTACGGGATCGGGGGTCGTCAATCAATATAAGATCAGGATTGACCTCTGAAGTCTGCCAGAGGCCGTCTGCTGTAGCTAGGTTCTGATCTGCGCCCCTGAAAGCGTTCTTGAAGCGAACTCTTATTTCTTGTGGGGTTCCCGGATAGGAGTAGATGAAAGTATCATCCCCTTCGTTCGCTGGCATGATCACCTGAGAAGCAACTATTTCTCCGTCCTTGACAAGCACCACGTACACTCTATTACCATCGAGGTCCATGGACTGAATCTCCAACTCATATCCTTCTTCTAGCATCAAGCCAAACCTTGAACTCACCGTTCTCAATTGAGTGTCATTTATCAGTATACGATAGGGATCCATCCCTGAAGTCTGCCAAATCCCATCTATCATAGCCAATGAATGATCTGTGCCTCGGTAAGCGTTTTTGAAGTGAACCTTTATTTGGTTGGACGCTTCTGCCTGAGAGTAGACAAAGTTGTCGTCAACCTCATTTGCGGGTATGATCAGCTTAGAGTCAATTACTTCTCCGTCTCTGCTAAACTGAAGGTACGCTTTATTTCCCTCGATATCTGCGAACCGGATCGCCAGCTCATAACCTTCCTGTAGTTCCAGGGGCATTTGTGAGCTCAATGTCATTGATCTAGAGTCATTTATTAAAATGCGATCGGGATTGTCTTTCGAATTCTGCCAGATTCGGTCTATTGTGACCAGATCCTGATCCGGAGTTCTCAAAACGTTTTTAAAGTGGATCAATATCTCATGAGATGTTCCCGCTCGGGAATAGTGGAAGATGTCATCAACATCGTTAGGCGGTATGATCACCTCTTCATGAACCAATTTCCCATCTTTATCCAGCTCAAGACAAATTTTGTCTCCCTCGATGTCCATTGACTTGATGAATAACTCGTATCCCTCCTCCAATTTTATTGACTCTTTTGAAGACAATATTATTAATTGAGATTTGTTTATCAATATACGATCAGGATTGTCTTCTGAATTCTGCCATATTCCCACTATTGTAGCAAGATTCTGATAAGCGCTTCTGAAGGAATTTTTTAATTTTGCCCTTATTTCATTAGACGTTCCAGGTCGGGAATAGACGAATTCATCGTCAACCTGGTTTGCTGGCACGATAATCCTGGAATCAATCATCTCTTTGTCTTTGTATAGCTCCAAATAAACCCTATTGCCGTCAATATCAATTGACTTAACCACCAGCTCGTATCCGCCCTCAAGCTCCAATCTCTCTTCATTTGTTATATTGATAAGGACTTCCCGCTCCTGTTCCTCAATCAGCAGAGTTGAATTATCATTTTCATATCCTGCGGCTCCTTCGCTGATTATGCCTCCTAAAAAGGTGACTATCAGGATGATTATAAAAGTTGATCCGATTAAAATTCCTCCGACAAGGATTTACATTATCGTGTTAGGACTGGACTCCTAATGAATCTTTTGGATTATGGAATCTTTCTAAAATATTAAATGAATTATCCCATTCAATATCTTCATACCGGCTCTCCTTCTCTATCCTGCAAGCCCTCTCCCCAGCCCATAACCTCATCTGCGCCTCCAGTGAGAGCGATCCTTCCCCTCTCCAGGAGACAGGCCCGATCTCCAATAGAAGCCACATCCCTCAGATCATGAGTGACAATGATGCTCGGAACATGGCAGGCGTGAATCCTTTCCCGAAGTTCCTTTCTCATGGCAGCCTGCTTACGAACGTCCAATGCAGATAGTGGCTCGTCCAGCAATAGCAGATCGGGCTCGATGATCAATGCCCTCGCCAGTGCTACCCGCTGCCTCTGCCCTCCCGAGACCTCAACTGCCCTGGCCTTCCTGATATCCCAGAGCCCAGCAGCCTTCAGGTGCTCCATTACTCTGGACTCAATAGCCTTCCGGGAAAGCCCTCTGGTCCGCAGGCCGAAGGCCACATTATCATATACGCTCATGTGAGGAAAGAGGGCGTAGCTCTGAAAGACATATCCGATATTCCTCCCTTCAGGAGCGACGCGGATCTTCAGACCGGAATCGAACAGCGGCCTTCCGTCCAGCGCTATCCTGCCCTCGTCCGGGTCCTGCAGCCCAGCCACTAAATTCAGCAGGCTGGTCTTCCCACAGCCGTTATCCCCCACCAGCATCAGGATCTCGCCTTCTTTGATCATCATTTTAACCTCGAGATCGAAATCCCGAAGCCCCTTTTTAATGTCAATTTCCAGCATTCTTATACACCCGCCGGGTTAGAGTCTTTACCAGGAATATGACCACAAATGAAATGGCCACCAGTATTATGGCAATACACAGGGAGACGTCCAGATCGCCTTGCATGGCTGTATAGATGGCCAGAGGCATGGTCTGCGTCCTGCCCTGAAAGTTGCCGGCAAACATGATAGTAGCTCCAAACTCTCCCAGAGAGCGGGCGAAGGCCATTATGGCCCCGGAGACGAGGCCGTTGATGGCTATGGGCAGGATGACATGAAAGAAGGTGTAGATCCGTGAACCTCCCAGGGTTCGAGCCGCATTCTCGAGAGCAATGTCCACATCTTCGAAGCTAGTCCTCGCCTGGCGAATGTAAAAGGGGCTGGAGACGAATACCTGGGCTATGATCACCGCCAGAGTGGTGAAGGCGATGCTTATTCCAAAGGCGTCCAGGTAATGGCCAACGATTCCCATCCGGCCAAAGGCCATGAGTAGGGCAATTCCTGCCACCGCAGGAGGCATGATAACAGGCAGATCAATCAGAGAGTCGGCCAGCTCCTTGCCGAAATATCGAAATCGAGCGCTGACGTAGGCGATAGGCGTTCCCATTAATACCACAGTGATGGTGGTCAGGGTGGAGGTCATAAGACTGAGTCTGAGTGCATCCATTACCACTGGATCATGAAGAGATTGGAGAGTAGTGTCCAGAGGGCTTCTGAGGAAGAGCGCGACTACAGGCAGAGCTATGAAGGTTATGGCAATTATCAGTAAGAGGGCCAAACTCGCTTTTAGAGCCACCTCCCGTAACCTGGAAAGAATGCTGACGCTCTCTTGTCCCCGACCTGCCAGCTCAGCAAGATCTCTTTTGCCGAGACGATTGATGTCTATTTGATTGGAAGCCATTGGTCACTCGATCTCTTCATTAAATTCTCTCGGTTTTGTTTCTTTCCCTGGCCTAAAAAAAAGAGATCTTCCGGTTAAGCAGCAGCAGCTGACGCCGAAGCAGTCTCCTCATGCATCATAGGCTCGCGTTCGACGGGAGCGAAGCCGTACTTTTCCAGGACCGCTCTGCCCTCATCCGACATAACCAGATCCATGAACCTCTGGCTCTCGGCAGGATACTTTGATTCCAGAAGCATTCCCATGGGGTACTCGGCTATGATATTGTATTCGTCCGGGATAACTATCTTGTCTATCTTGCTTGTCATATCCTGGGTGATATCGGAGATATATGCAAATCCGGCATCTGCTTCTCCCAGGGCCACTTTGGTCACCACGTAGTTGACATTTGTCTCTTGAGAGATGACATTGGCCAGCACATCTCTCTCATAATCCGGACCATATGCAGAGTCGTTGCCAAGCCTGGCTATGATCTGCAGAGCATAGTCGCCCACCGGTACATCCTTTGTTCCCATGACGATCTTGACACCCGGCCGGGCGAGGTCTGAGAGGTTGGTGATCTTTGCAGGGTTATCCTTGGGAATGATGAGCGAGAGCTTATTTCTTGTGAAGATGGCGACGCTGCTGTTGTTCATTAGCCTGCTCTCTCTTACGGCATTCATCTGCTTCGTATTGGCTGAAGCGAAGAGATCGGCATAAGCACCGTTTTCGAGCTGGGTGCGCAGTGCCTGTGAGCCGTCGAAGTTGAATGCCACATGGATGCCGGTTTCGTTCTCGTATATCTCTCCTATTTCGCCAAAAGCTCCTGTCAGCGAAGCTGCTGTAAAGACTATGAGCTCATCCGGCGATTGGGCGAATCCTGCAGACATGGAAAGGACCAGGGCTGCAAAAAATGCGATAAATATACTTTTTTTCATCAAAGCTTTGCCCTCCTGAAATGCAACGATTATTATTTATATCTTGGTATGCTTCAATATGCTTCGATCTTTCAGCTAATTTCAATATACTCAGATATATTCTCAATAATCATATGCACTAACTTATCTCTAATTAGTGAGCTAATATGTAAACTTATTTAAGCCTTGCCGGATGGAACAAAATCACCTCAAAATCCTGAGCTCTCAGACCTGTGGCCCAGACCCTTATGGCAAGACCGCCTGTCCGGCTGCTTGATGATGCCCCATTGTTCAAAGGTTATTCTCATCCAGCAGAGCATTGGTTATGGCATCCGCAAGCCGGGTGGCACCCTCGTACCCAACCAGGAGCTGCCGCGTTGCTCCCACTCGATCGTGGTTGGGAAGCCCCACCCGCACCAGAGGTATTCCCTCTTTTTTTGATATCTGACGGCCATTGGAGGTGCCCAGCATCAGGTCGATTCTTGCATTCCTTATTTTGTCGTGGATCTGGCTGAAATCAGCCCCCAGGAGAATTAGGGCATCCTCAGACGCCGCCCTTATCTCCGCCTCAAAGCGGGTGCTTCTCAATCCGGTTGCCACAACGGCCGGAATTGCTCCCGCCTCACAGAGGAACCTTGTCAGTCCTAGAACAATATCGGAATCTCCATAAACTGCCACCCTGACCCCTGCCAGGTATTTGTGAACATCAGCCAGGGTATCAAGCAGCCTGCCCCTCTGGGCCTCATATCTCTCGGGAAGTGCAATTCCAGTCTGCTCCTCCAGCATGGATACGAATAGGTCGGTATCTTTAAGGCCAATGGGCAGGGGCAGAGCCGTTTGCGGCACTCTGAACTCTCGTTCCAAAAATCCCCCAGCCGAACTGCTCTGGAAGCGCCCGCCGATGGTCAGTGTACAGCGTGAGTTGGCAGTGTCAACCATATCCTCTAGTGTTGTGCCACCCTCTGTGATCCTTGGCGGGTTTTCCTCTCGCGGAGCATCAAGGGTCTCAGATATATCGGGAAACAGGATGAACCCGTCTGCAAATCCCCAATCAATAATCATATTTTTGAGGTAGCGCACATCCGCTGGAGAAACAAACGATCCGATGATCAGATTTATCCTGCCGCCGGGCTCTGTTCTCCTGGCCAGGCTCTGAACCAATGCCTGGAGCGCTCTGGCATATCCTTCCTCATGAGAGGCGGAATAGCTGGGAGTGGACACTGGAATGATTGGGATATTGGATTTCTCCTCGGCACGGAATTCATTTATGATCTGGACGATGTCGTCTCCAATGGTCTCGGCAAGACAGGTCGTGGCTACGCCGATGGCCTTGGGGCTGTAACCGATGATGAGGTTTTTCAGACCCATCTTCAGGTTGGCAGAGCCACCATAAACCGTCCCCTTCTCGCTCAGGGCCGAGGATGCAATGTCCACTGGCTCTCGGAAGTGGTGGGCGAGGTACAATCGCATGTAGGTAGCACAGCCCTGAGAGCCGTGAAACAGAGGCATGCACCCCTCGACTCCCCGGAAAGCCAGGACCGATCCCATGGGCATGCACATATTGCAGGGATTTATTGTGGAATAGCTCTCAGACACCGGCCTGTACACCTCCTTCTGCTGCTTTCTCGATAGTTTTCTCGATTTCTGAACCTTGGGAACCCACAATAGGACTCGATCTGCGCAGGGGCAGCCTCCAGACAGGGCTGTTCAGGCTAGCATCCAGCTCTTGAGCAAAGTTCACCAGGCCGTCATAGCCCTCAAAGCTGGTGGTTCGGTCGTGGTTGAAGTCGCAAAAAGCGATTCCAAGTTTATAAGCAAAAAACCTCTCTTTGACCCCTGCCACCAGCAGATCGGCCTTTTGGACTGCCAACAGCTCCCTCAGCTCCAGAGGATTGGCATCATCCACAATTACCGTCCCGTCCCTGACCATGCAGCTTATCTTCCGGTAGTCGTCCCGGTCTCCGGTCTGCGTTCCTATGATCACCACCTCCATACCCAGCTCTTCGAAAGCTCTGACCAGGGAGACTGCCTTGGCAGCGCCACCCATGTAGATAGCAGCCTTCTTTCCCTGGACCCGGGAACGGTAGTAGACGATCTTTGGCATGACCTGAGCCGTCTCCCGTTCGATTATCTCCTCTGCCTTTGCCAGCATGCTCTCGTCTGCAAAGAATCGAGCAGCGCAGCGCAGAGCTGATGCCAGATCCCCCAGGCCGAAGAAGCTGATGTGCTGATAGGGAATGCCATACCTCTCTTCCATCTTCTTTGCGAGGTAGGTCATTGAGCCGCTGCACTGGACCAGATTCAGCCGGGCGGTATGAGATCTCTGGATCTCTGCTACCCTGCCGTCTCCAGTAAATGTGGCGACCACCTCGATCCCCATCTCCTCAAATAGAGGCTTAATGGCCCAGAGGTCTCCGGCAACGTTGTACTCCCCGAGTAGGTTTATGGCATAGGGGCTGGCAGGCCTGTGTTCCTTCGTGCCGACCAGCTCGAATAGAGCATTACAGGCAGCCTTGTAGCCCTCATTCTTGTTTCCGCGAAAGCCTTCCGACCGGACAGGAATGACGGGCAGGCCAAGCTCTGCGGTAGCGCTACGGCAGACTGCTTTCAGGTCGTCTCCAATAATCCCCACGATGCAGGTGGAATAGACGAATATGGCCGGGGGATGAAACCTCTCTGCCAGATCACGAATGGCTCTTGCCAGCTTCTTCTCGCCGCCATAAACGACATCCAACTCCGACATGTCTGTGGAAAAGCTGTTCTTATAGAGGTCCGGACCGGAGGAGGAACTCCCTCTGATATCCCAGGTATAGCTGGCACAGCCGATGGGGCCGTGCACCAGATGAAGGGCATCGGTGAGGGGATTGAGCACTACCCGGGCTCCGGAATAAACGCATGCCCTCTGGCTGACGGCACCAGCGAGGCTCTCGTTGCTGCAGGAGAGGGACACAGGATCATAGCCCGTTTTCTGGGATATGTGACCCTCTCTGCCTTCAAAGGTCTTGATCACGCTCATGGTAGTTGTTTCCTACAGGACCATCTCGAAATGAGTGTCGTCCGAGTCTCTGTCACGCCTCTCCAGAAAGGCGTTGCCTATCATCTCCACCAGGCGGGCAGCTCCGGCGTAGCCGATGATGGGGAAGTAATGCAGATTGGCCCGATCGGTTATGGGGAACCCCACCCGCACCAGCGGTATATCCTCTGCCCTGGCTATCAGCTTGCCATAGGTATTACTGACGAGCATATCCACCGGATTGTTCTTGATCTTCTGGTGCAGGAGGAATGTGTCTCCTATCATTGCTTCACAGTCAGGCGAGACACAATGAACCTCTTCTTCGAACTTCTTGTCTGGAGTGCCCGTGAGCGCATATGTGGGGTTCATGCCCATCTCCACTGCCAGGCTGACCAGTCCTGCGACGGTATCAGGGTCTCCAAAGATAGCCAAGCTCTTGCCATGGAAGTGGGGATGGGCATCGGTCATCATGTCCACCAGACGACCTCTTTCTTCCTCTATCCCCTGGGGAATGGGCACATCCATGAGGCTGGAGACGTTCATCACAAATGCATCGGAATTACGAATGCCAATGGGCATGGGGCCGATGACGGCGGGAATCTGGAACTTGCCCTTCAGGACCATGGCTCCGGAGGCGCCAGCAGTCCTTCCCAGAGCTATGGTAGCACGGGAATTGGCGGCGTCTTTCAAGTCCGGGATGGTTGTTCCACCCGGCGGAAAAAGTCCGCCTGATTGGGGTGACATCGGTGCGTCGAATACGTCCGTGGTATCAGGGAATATGATATGGCGAACGCCCATAATGCCAAGTATCCTCTTGATCTCACGAATGTCTCCTGGCTCCACGAAACCGGGAATGACATTCAGCTTGCCGTTGGGCGATCCCCTGCGAGCAAAGCTCTGGACGATGGCCTTTACCGCATTGTCATAACCGGTGATGTGCGATCCAACGTAGCTGGGTGTGCTGGCAATGACGACACGCACATTGGGGTCGAAGAACTCCTCTTCTTTGATCTCTTCCATGAAGGAGGAGACATCGTCGCCTATGGTCTCTGAGGAGCAGGTCGTATTGATGGCGAGAACATCGGGATGATAGATGTTCACCACGTTATCAACCGCCTCTTTGAGGTTGTTTCTGCCTCCGAATACCACCGAGTCCTCTGTAAATGAGGAGGTAGCAGCGAGCGTCGGCTCTCGGTAGTGGCGGGCCAACACCATGCGCAGGTATGAGCTGCACCCCTGCGAGCCGTGGGTGATGGGCATGCAGTTGTGGATGCCTTTATAGGCCAGGATGGCGCCGATGGGCTGGCAGATCTTGGCCGGGTTTATGACCAGGGTCTCTCTTTGCGCCATCTCTTTTGGTGTATAGTCAAGCATTACTCTTCTGCCTCCAGGGTGGGGTTATAAATTTCCAGGTGGGGCTATTCACAGACATGTCGATGTCCTTGGCGAACTGCACAAAGCCCGAAAAGCCGGTGTAAGGGCCGCTGTAGTCATAAGAGTGCATCTGGCGGGAGGGAATGTGCATCTTCTGGAAGACGTACTTGTCTTTTATCCCCGAGCAGAAGAGGTCCACCCCCAATTCCCTTACCAGCCGCTCGCACTCCTGATGGCTGTAGTCATCGATCATTATCTGGCCATCCTTCATGTGAGGGAGCAGGCCCTCGTAATCCATGAGCCTCGGAATACTCTCCTTCTTCTTCTGCAAGGAGGCGTCGTCATATGGAGAGACGACGTTCGGGTCGCGTTCGTAGTGAATATCCTCCAGGACCTTGGAGCGTCCAGTATGGACGATGCTGGTGAGGACATTCCTGCCTTCGTAGTCATCCCGGTGGGCGAACTCGTATCCGGCCACGACTACTTCCATTCCCAGAGTCTCGAACATGTTCCTGAAGTGGTGCGCTCTTGAGCCACCGACCAGGATCATGACCCTCTTTCCAGCCAGCCTCTTTCTGTACATATCGATCGTCGGCTGGATCTTGGCCATCTCCTCGGCAATCACAGCTTCAGTTCTTCTGGTAAGGCCGGGATCGTCGAAGAACGCTGCCATATCGCGTAACGTCTTAATGGTATCCTCCACACCCAGGTAGTTGACCTTCAGCCAGGGGATGCCGTACTTCTCCTCCATCATGCGGTTGGTGTAGTTGATGGAGCGGTGGCAGAGCAGGATGTTCAGCTTTGCCCTATGAGCTTTGGCGATATCGTGAAACGAGGCGTCTCCAGTGAAGGGGCTCACTATGCGGTAGCCCACTCTCTCCAGAAGGTCCTTGACCACCCAGTAGTCTCCACCGATGTTGTACTCTCCGAAGACGTTGACGTCGAAGGGTCCGGGATTCTCCAGCTCCTCCGTGCCCACCAGATGCTCCATCAGAGCGTTGGAGGCGATGTGGTGGCCGGCAGATTGGGAAACGCCCCGGTAGCCTTCGCATCTCACCGGTATCACCTTGATCTTCAGGTCTTCCTCTGCTTTTCGGCAGACCGATTCGATATCGTCGCCTATGAGGCCGATGGGGCAGGTGCAAAAGACAGAGATGCACTCCGGCTTGAAGATAGCATAGGCCTCCCTGATAGCTACGGCCAGCTTCTTTTCTGCACCAAAGACGATGTCCGTCTCCTTGACGTCTGTACTCAGGCAGTAGCCCGAATAACACTCTCTGCCTTCCTCCTGGCTCATCAGGTTGCGGCGCGTTCCCCAGGTGAAGTAGGCGCAGCCGATGGGGCCGTGGGTGATGTGCAGAATGTCTTTGATCGGCCCGAAGACCACTCCCTTGGAGCCTGCGTAGGCGCAACCGCGGTTGGTCAGAATGCCCGGTATGCTGCGGTCGTTGGCTTCGATCCTCTGTTCGATCTCGCAGGAGTCCTTGACTACAACATGCTTTTTTCTGATGTCCCGCGTTTTTTGGGGAAGTCCTTTCACCATTCCTTCGACCGTCTGCCGGCTCCGGGCAATAGTTACTGGCTCTCTTTCGACTCCGCTCATGATATGGCCACGCTCCCACTCTCACCGGTTCTTATTCTGATTGATTCTTCCACTGGGATGACGAAGATTCGGCCATCGCCATAGTTTCCAGTTCGGTTCACTTTGGTGATCACTGCCACTACCGCGGGAACGAATTCGTCTTCCACCATAACCGAGATCATCCTCTTGGGGATATATTTCATCCTCTTTTCATCCCTCTCATCTCTCTCATCCCTCTCATCCAGCGGCGTTGGATGAGGTATCTGCAGACCTTTCTGCTTTCCCCGTCCAGAAGCCTTGTAGGCAGTAAAGCTGCTAATTCCGATGACCTCCAGTGCGTCTTTGGTCGCCTCCATCTTGTTCAGCTGGATGATGGCTATTACTTCTTTCATTTTCTACAGCCCTCTCTGGCCGGTTCGGATGGTGTAGGCTTCGTCTACCGAGCTGACGAAGATCTTGCCGTCTCCAATATTCCCGGTCCTGGCGCTGTCCTCGATGATCTTGACCGACTTCTCAACGCTATCGTCATCGACAACCAGCATGATCATGGTCTTGGGAAGGTTGTCATACACAACGTTGCCAACCTTGATGCCCTTCTGCTTGCCTCTGCCGAAGACCTCGATTCGGGTTAAGGCAGTGAAGCCGCCTGTCTCCAGGGAGTCAGCGACCTTATCCACAGCCTCCGGTCTTATGACTGCCCGGATCATCTTCATTCCACAACACCCCATTCCATCATGACCTGTTCCAGCTCTTCATACTCCATCGGCTTTGGGATAACGAACATCTGGTTCTCGTCCACGGCCTTGGCCAGCGCCAAATAGGCTTTGGCCTGGTCTGAGTCTGGAGCATATTGGATCACTGTCTGCTTGTGGATCTCTGACTGGTGGACGATGTTGTCTCTGGGCACGAACTGGATCATCTGGCTGCCGATCTTCTCGGCAAAAGCGCTTACCAGCTCCCGTTCCCGGTCGACGTTTCTGGAGTTGCAGATGATGCCGCCCAGACGCGTTCCGCCGGACTCGGCGAACTTCTGGATGCCCTTGCAGATGTTGTTGGCGGCATAAAGAGCCATCATCTCTCCGGAGGCCACGATGTAGATCTCCTGGGCCTTTCCTTCCCGGATGGGCATAGCGAAGCCGCCGCAGACGACGTCTCCCAGGACGTCGTAGAAGACATAGTCGAGGTCTGGGGTGTAGGCTCCCAGGTTCTCAAGGAGGCCGATGGAGGTGATTATCCCGCGACCTGCACAGCCCACGCCCGGTTCCGGGCCTCCGGACTCGACGCAGCGAATGCCTCCAAAGCCGGTCTTCAGTACGTCATCCAATTCTCCTTCTCCTTCCTTTCGAAGGGTGTCAAGAACTGATGGCTGTCTCTTGCCGTTCATGAGCATCTTCACGGAGTCTGCTTTGGGGTCGCAGCCTATCTGCATGATCTTCTTGCCCATGGTCGAGAGGGCTGCTGTGAGATTTTGGGTGGTGGTCGACTTGCCGATTCCGCCTTTGCCGTAAATGGCTATCTGCCTCATATTACACCTGAATTCATTTAGGAACGATTCTGATTTTTTTAGGATTATGCCGGAGGGGTGGTTCGCCTCCGGATCTATGCCCGCTATAAAGTTGGGAGGAGGGCCCAACTTCGAAGGATATGCGCTTGAAATGAAATGCTCGTATTCTGTAGTCGTGTCTGGTCGCCTCACCTCCAGGATAGCAGTGGGAGGCGGGATATAAGGAACTATTTGAGAAAGATGGCAGAGGATATCGGAATTGTGCGGGGAAATTGTGAAAAGGTATGAGGAGAGCTTAACCTGGGGTATGGAATCAAGGGTAGGAATGTGTCAACAATGATGCGTGATTTGTGCACTGTTCTTGTTGGAAAAACTGGTTGCTCCTCTATTTCATGCTACCATTACACAACCTTCAAAGAGATTGCTTTGGAAGATCCTTATATTCCAAGTATCCCAAACTGCTAAGATAATTTATGAGATCATCTGCGGCTTTCGCAACGGAGGCATCTTCACATTCTAAAATAGTCCCAAGGATGGATCTAATTTTATCTCTCCAAGTGTGTATTTGCCACTTATTTTGTTTGCCTTTTATAATTAATTCGAGACATTTAATTGTATCTTTGGGATTTTGTGAAGCGGATGCTGAGAGTTTATCTAACACTCTGAAATCTAATTTAGTTTCACCTACCAAACTAAGTGCATCAATAAGTTGTTTCATTGACCAATTTTCATCAAATTGACCAGATGCAAACCACCATCCAAATTCGCTTAGCTCATCAGGTTCAACATGACCCTTTTTAATGAAGTCAATGCGAGCCTCCCATAAATTTTTTAAGCGGTCTAATACATCTGGTGCAATGGGATCGTCGCTGTGATACAAATTAAATCCAATATAATTCAATGCATATTCTCTAAGACTGCCCGGCGCCTTACTCCAAAATTTAGAAAAAAGGCCATTGCGGTCGTCAGGATTTAGCTTACCCCACCAGTAGAGATACATTATATGTTCAGCGATCTTGCATTCTGGATGCTTATAGGGATCTACATATAATTCTAAATCACAGCTTACCAGTTCCAATCGATCAATCCCGATTGAATATTGCTCTTCTAGAATTTTGATAACATCGCTATTTGCTATATTTGTTTGGAGGTAGCTTCTCCAAGCAGCATTCCAAAGGCTAATTTTTGATTCCTCTATTGGAAAAATTTTATTTACATTCTGTGATGCCCATGTGGAATCAAGAAATTGTAAACGAGGAAACTCCACACCATAAATTGCACGAACAGCTAAAGAAGGATCGAAATTGAGATCTAAGTGAGCTTCCAGGATTTCGCGCACTTCTGGCATAAGATCGAATCCTTGATTGGAAATTTTTGGTGGTTCGGGAGAATTTTCAGTGCAATCTCGAACCCATAATGCATAACGGATAATTGCATTAAGAGCCTGACCACGGATGGATGAAAGCCAGAAAGGAGACAATTCAGCATAATCTTCTTTTCTTTTGTTTTCGCGATCAGGAGTCGGATCTGGATAGTTGCTCAATGCTTCCAGAATTGACCATACGCTAATCCGAAGATTGAACGGTATTTTTCCACACTTACTGCTAAAGCCCAAGGTTAATACATCTATGATATTTCGAATAGTATCATCTAGATATGGATCAATGTGATTGGAATTCGTCTCATGATCCATATTTCTAGGCAATCTCCCTATCACACATTTGATGAGATCAAGAACAGGGGTCCAACTGAATTCATCGCTCTTTTCTATTGATTTTATTAATCCTAAAAAAAACGCTCTTACATAAATTATATCAAAATCTTTAAAAATCATAGCATTAATAGCAAACCTATCTGGTTTTTCTGAAATTACATTGATCAATACAGCCCCCATCCCTTCTTTTGATGGTCCAGAAAAGTCCGTTGAAGGAATCCAATTCTCCAAGAAATCGACGATCTCAATCAGCGACATAGCTTTGAATTCTTCTTCACTTATTGAGCATCCTGATTCAAATCTGGCTTGTATTTGCAGTGGAGAATTTTCTAAGGAATTGGGTTCACCTATTTCTTTCACTAGGTTATCATAGAAATCTTTCCAAGCTGGTAATAAATTATATCGCACCAATGCCAATCTATCTCTTTGCCATGCTTTCCGATAAGTTGAAAGCTCTTCATCATCAGGCCTTAGACCGCCGATCCTTTCCATTGATTCCGCTTTTTTCATAAGGTCAGGACCTGCTTCGATCCATTTAAGAAAGATATCTTGCTGTTCGGCACTTAGGTCTCCAAAATAATCTTTAAATAATAATGTATATTCATGATTGATATGTAAATCATCAAAGAGAGATTTATCCGTCAGAAGGGTGCTAATTATGTTGGCAACGGCGTTTGGAAATTTTCTCAAGATATACATTTCTACGCGTTGGAATATCTTTGATTTTCGAGAATTAAAACATTGAACTAGAATGAGAATTTCAGCTTCATTCTTTTGAACGATTTGTTCTGCACAATCTCTAACAGTAGATGTTAAAATATCTCGTAAATCACCATGATAGCACTTAGGACCGCTGATAGAAGGGCGCAAGAAGACAGAATATATCAAATCACTATCTTGCTCAGAATATCTTCCATATGATGCTAAAGCAGATTCCAAAATGTCACAAAGTAATTCAAATGCTTTCAAACCTATTGATTCAATAAGCTTCGGAAAAACATCGTTAATGAGCTCACCATAATCATATATCTCAAATCGTGTAGTGGGATTTGGGATGAGATAACTGTTCCCTGTCAGAGATGCATTCTGAGTTCTTTGATCGGGCATTATCTCAAAAAGGATCTTGCCGAGGCCCAAAGCAGATTCAATTTTACCCCCCTTAGCAATATGGATAACAAGCTGGCAGAGCTTATCGGGTATTTTCTGAGGGTAGATTGCCTGAACCCAATCTATCACTTTATCTACCAATAGACTGGCTTGAGCAGGACTCATTTTAAGTGCTGCTTCTGCCAAATCCCCCAGAATCCAGACGTTTTCTACATATGGCACATCATTAATAAAAATGTCCGCAACCTCATCTGGATCATATTCCGCCATGCGTGAGAGGTAATTCGATTCGGGCCAAACATGAGAATGTATTGTTCCATCCGTATCGTTAAGAACTATCTCTGGGGGACGTTTAAAGAAACCCGTATCTCTCAGAGGTCTTAACCATCCTGGATTTTTCAAATTGTTAAAAAAATAACCCATGGTTATGTAATTTTGCGGTATTTTATCGCGTAATAGGTCTATATCTTGCCTAACAGGAGTGGGCTTTAAGAGCAGACTATCTAATAGTCCGATATAAGTCAAATAGCGAACTCTTACTCTATCTAATATGAAGTTGAATATGTCTTCCATAGAATAAAAAAATTCACGAAAATCGCTATCGTATTGGCGTGGAGCTGCAAGAGCATTACGATGAGCTTGCTTGGCAAGATTATAGTCGCTACTTCCAGCAATCTTTAGCCATGCTTTTGATATGGGTTCATTTTCTGATATTTCCAAACTTTTTAAGATTGATAAAATATCTGCCCTTTGAGCATCTTCTTTGTTTTTCTTTGTTTTGATACTGTTATTCTTATTAGAGATCGGCTCAAGTACATCCCTGAGAGAACTCTCAATTTCACGGAATAAATGGGCTATTACATGCGTCGTTGATTCAAGAGGAGGATTAAGATTGATTATTCTGCAGGCATCCTTATAGAATGCCGCTGAACCTTGACCGATTATGTTGTGCAAGTTCTGATAGATTTTTGCCTGTCTCTTATTTAAGCCAAGATACGAAAATCCCAGCTCATTCGGCTCATTCATAATCTCTCGACAAGACTTATTTCGTTTATACCTTATTGTTTCTCGCTAATTCATAAAATGAATTGATTTTTCAGACCACCGGTCATCATCTAGCCCACCTGGGCCCGAGATACATAGCAGTTACTCTTTTCCAAATGCCTTCTTTATGCGAAACATCATCTGGTCATGCTCTTCTTTGGAGACTTTCCAGAGTATCTTGCCGTGGATGTCTGTTGCTCCGCCGTAAGGCATCTGGTTATCATCTAAATCGTAGTACTGCTCTGGTATCTCTTCGGGAATGAGCGACTCCTCCTTCGAATAGGTGCATTCTTGTGAATTAGCCAACAGAAATCTAAATGATATGATTCATATTTAAATTGATCCACCACCTGCTAAACTGCGATGATGCCCCGGAGGCCCTGCCACGGGCGGAGCACCCTGGAGCGCGAGCCTTGGACCCGAGGCAAGGATGCAGCGCTCTCGATAGGCTGCCGGGCGAGGCTAGCCCACAGTCCGCCAGGATCGTCAAGCTGGAGATAGTCCCAGTCGTGAAGTCTCTGTGCGCTCTGTGCCTCTGTGGTGTGATCAGTTGTTGTTCTGTTATAATTTTCAAGAAAAGCCACCTAATCCGGAGGCAAGCGCCCCTGATACCGGACCCGACCGGCCCCCCAGGCGGCAAGCCCCACGCGGGCACGCGCGCCCATGCGAGAGCACGCACTCAAGCCTCTTTTTGGCAATAGCGTAAGGTATATTTCCATAACCGCTTAATAGACCTCCACATGTTCAGTGAGTATATCGAGGCTGCACTAGAACGGGCGGTTTACAAGATCATCGATGATGAGGAACCCATCTTCGTCTCAGTGCCAGAGCTTCCGGGCGCCTGGGCTACGGCGAAGACGGTTGAGGAGGCCCGCAAAGAGCTTATCTCGGTAATTGAAGGCTGGATAGCTCTCAGGCTCCGGATGGGGCGATCCATACCATCAATTGGCGGCCATACGATAACTGCATCAATTGAGCCGGTGAGCGTTATTGAGTAGACTTGTGCCGATATCCAGAGCCAAGCTTATCAAGCGATTGAAGAATATAGGATTTGAAGGACCGTTTCCGGGTTCTGACCACGACTATATGGTTCGTGGAGATAATTTTGTGCGCATACCGAACGATCATCGGCGAGAGATCGGTGCAAATCTCATCGTGGAGATTCTTCGGGAAGGTTCAATCTCTCGTGATGAGTGACTCTCCGTGGATTAGCGATCCTTTTGTTCGGCTGCATATCTAGATCTAGCTGTATCATCCAGACCTCAAAGAGCTGCCCCTCCCGGAGCAAGCCCCCCTGATGCCAGGCCCGACCGGCCTCCCGGCCCCCAAGCGGCAAACCCACGCGGGCACGCGCGGCCATGCGGGAGCACGCGTGCGGCCTCACAATAAGTCGAAGCTTGAAATGATATCAAGCTGCCGAGAGCCAATCATCTCTGCTAATTCCCGCTTCTTTTAGGACGATGAGCAGGAGCTTGACGCTGATCTCTTCGCCATGATGCGGATTTGGGATCATGACAAAAATGCCGTCCTTCACCATATGAAAGTGCTTTTTGCCGGGATAAGGGCCTGTAAAACCAAGCCTCGCCAATCGTTTGATCAGTTCCCGCCGTGAGATGGGCACAAGCTTAGTCGACAACTGTTATT
>Ga0209719_1000352_pt1 | contig 69489 bp, 42 predicted proteins | sample AD_JPNAS2_MetaG_FD_184421 | JGI IMG/M metagenome (GOLD analysis project Ga0209719, IMG submission 184421) | Active sludge microbial communities of municipal wastewater-treating anaerobic digesters from Japan - AD_JPNAS2_MetaG (SPAdes) (version 2) | ecosystem: Engineered > Bioreactor > Anaerobic...
GTTACCTAAAAGCAACAAAACATTAACTAAAACAATGCTCTTAACCGAAAGACACAAATCTATTGCCCCATTATTTGATGAAAATTTTTGGGAAAATTTTTAGGGTGTCCCAGTGTCGAAGTCAAGAAAAAGATGAGTTTGGCAAGATATTTGTAACATATTTTAAACATAAAATAAGAGAATATAAAAATTAGGTTTGTATAATTTGTTTGTTTGGAAACCATTCGCATAGAATGGTTTCTTTTTTTTTATAGGCTTATTCTCAGATAATTTTCCGATAGATTTTTATACTTAACATTCATAAAATCACATTCTTTTATCCATTTTTTAATTTTATATTTTGAATTGTTGGACGAAAAAACGATATAATCAAAATCTATCATTTTCAAAATATTCTTTATTTTTACAGACGGATTATTATCTATGATTAAATAATCTACCTTTAATTTTTCTTTTTTATTTTCTTCGTAATATATTTTTTGATTGATAATAAAAATATTAATTCCTGAAAATTGAATAAAATTCCCGATTTTTAAGAAATTATTCTCCTGCAAATCATCCGTTACTACTTTCGTATGCTTAATTTGACGTTTGATATGATAATTTTCTACATGAAACGCCAATTTATTCTTATCGTTTAGCGTTATGCCGTCTCCAATCATATAGGCACAATTTCCTTCTATACAGTTAATTAAAAATCCATTGGGAATGGAATAAGCTATGATTTCTTTTTGTTGTAATGTGTAAATTTTTTCGTATGTGCTTTTAGCAAACAAACTAACAATAAATATTAAAGCAATATAAAAGAATGATTTTTTCTTGTATAAAAAGGCAGATGCAAGAAATAGAATAACAAGGTATAAAATTAGAGTTTCCCAAGCAGTGAAATTTATTTTTTGAACGGTTGAGTAAGGCATTTTCTCAATAAAAGCAACAACATAATTCATTGATTTGATTAAATAATTCAGAAGGATGGAAATATATTCATAACCCCATTCCCAAAACGATATTAGCAAACTCAACATACTTGCTCCTACGACAAAAGGTGTAAAAGTAATGATGATAATATTCGCTAATAAGAAATAAGTAGGAAATTGATGAAAATAATACATTGCAAAAGGGGCAGTTAATAACTGTGCGACTAAAGATACCGCAACTATCTCCCAAACATAATTGCCAAGTTTTGTTTTCGGAAAATACATGTTCTTAATAGGTCTTTGCAACCATACTATTCCAAAAACGGCACTGTAAGAGAGTTGCATACTTACATCAAATAGTATCAAGGGATTGATGCAACACAAAAAGAAAAGCGATGACAGTAAACTATTGTATGTATTTGTCTGCCGTCTGAACAAATTACCCAACGCAACAAAAGTAAACATCGTTGACGCTCGCATTACCGATGGTGCCATTCCCGTCATAGCGGCATAGAACCATACCGTCAATAATAAGATAATTGTTTTTATTGCTTTCTGTTGCCTGTTTTTCGATAAAAAAAACAGTAAATAATTTACTATCATAAAAACTATCCCGACATGCATTCCCGATACACATAAAATATGGCTCACGCCTGCCGATGCATATTTTCTATTTAAATCGGCATCCAATTTATCATCGGCACCAAGAAGTATTGCCGATGCAACAGCATTTTCGTCTTTTTCTAAATTCCCTTTCTCCCAAATTTTCAATAACTTAGCCCGCAAATTAGATGCAAATATCAGGAAAACATTTCCTTTGTTTTCATCTATTTTTTCCCAAACATTCGTTGTTGCATATCCTTGTAAATGAATTTTTTTTATTCCTAAGTAGCGTTTATAATTAAACTCTTCAGGATTTTTAGGCGGCTGAATCGTTTGTGCCCGTACATTAAAGACAAGTCTATCGCCATGTTGAACTTCTTCAGCTTTCTTGTCTTTTTTAAGGTACAAAATCATTTTAAAATCCGTTGGCTTTAAGCCCGTACTGTCCTTATATTGAATTACATGTATGATTGTTTTTATACTGTTTTTTTTGACTACAGGCGATTCGGTAATATCGCCGATAAACATAACGGATTGTTTGGAAGATAAAATGAAAGAGGGAATTTTATTGGTATTAATAAATACATACGTCATAAAAAATCCCATCCATAGCATTAATACAATGATAACAACTCCCGTATAGATACGATTTTTATAAGAAATAAAATAATGAAATAGGAAATAAACAACAATGCCTACTATGGTAATAATCAAGCCTAAGCCAAAAGAAATAAAAAAAACATTTCGTAAATAAAAAGCAAACAACCCCCCCGTTAGAAAACTTGCTAATATTCTTAATAAAGGGTATTTGCTCCAAAAAAACATATTTGTTTGTTTTTCATGTGGTTAAAAAAAAGTGCTTTCTTTAAATAAAAAGATTTATATTTGCATTGTCGGCATGACTCATATAAGTGGCAACTCCGCCTATTGTTACTTCATCTATTAATTCTTCTTTTGTTACACCCATTACATCCATCGACATTTGACATGCGATAAACTCAACACCATTATCCAACGCTTGTTGACGCAAAGATTCTAAAGAATCTATTCCTTTGGCTTTCATAATATAACGCATCATTGCACTTCCAATGCCAAACATATTGAATTTAGATAGTTTGAGTTTTAAAGAATTGGAAGGAAGCATGATACCAAACATTTTTCCGAAAATATCTTTCTTTACTTTCGGTTTTTTCACTTTCTTAATAACATTTAATCCCCAAAAAGTGAAAAATATAGTAACCTTTTCACCGGTGGCAGCAGCACCATTAGCTAAAACAAATGTTGCTAAGGCTTTATCTAACTCCTGACTAAATAAAATAAATGTTTTCCCTCTACCGTCGCCGTCTAAAACAGTTTTACGGTCTTTTTTATCAACTTTTTCGACCACAACAGTATATATTCCTTTTTCAGCAGTATTAGAAATCAATGCGTTTCCTGTCATAGAACACCAAGCCGCCGCATCTCTTGAAAATCCGGGGTCGGTTGAAGTTATTTCAATGACATCTCCTTCTTTAATTTCATCTATTTTATTTTTTAATTTTAAAATAGGACCCGGACATTGCAATCCGCAAGCATCTACTTTAATCGTATTTTTACTTATTTTTTCCATGACGGGTTTTGATGAATATCGCGGTTTAGTGTTTTCGTTTTCTTTATTAATTTCATGGGAAAGACTTATAATTGTTTTATATATTTTATATCCTCCCGAAAGATTGTATACATTCTCAAACCCATTTCCTATTAAAATTTGCTGAGCCAAATAACCTCTTAATCCCACTAAACAATAAATACATATAGGTTTATCTTTAGGAACTTCGTTGATACGTTGACGCATTTCATCAACCGGAATATTAATGGCATTAGGGATAGCTCCTAATTGAAATTCCTGTTTTGTGCGTACATCTATTATTGTATAATCTTCGATTACTCCTTTTTGAATGTCTCGCCAAGTAAGAATCGGCATTTTACCGCTAATAATATTGTTTGCCACATAGCCTGCAATAGCAATGGGGTCTTTGGCAGAGGAAAAAGGCGGTGCATAAGAATGTTCCAATTGCATTAAATCGTAAATACCGCCTCCTTTTTTAATCAATAAAGCTATTTGGTCTATGCGTTTATCTACTCCTTCAACACCTACACATTGAGCTCCGTATATTCTACCCGTTTCGGGATGAAAAGTCAGTTTTATCGATAAGGTAAAAGCATTGGGATAATAGCCGGCATGAGAACCTGAGTGAGTAACGGATGTTTTATAGGATAAGCCGTCTTTTATTAATTGTTTGGTAGACATTCCCGTTGCTGCCACTGTAATATCAAAAACTTTAGCAATAGATGTTCCGATAGCTCCTTCATACTTTATTTTATTGCCGTAAACCATATTGTCGGCTACAATTCTTGCCTGACGATTGGCAGGACCTGCCAAATAATTCAACCAGGGTTTTTTAGTTATAGGATGTGGAAATTCAATAGCATCGCCGACAGCATAAACATCTTTTGCCGAAGTTTGCAAATACTCATCAACCCAAATTCCCCTCATTTCTCCTATTTTCAATCCTGCCTGTACAGCTAAAGTTGTCTCGGGACGTACTCCTATGGATAAAATAACCATATCGGCAATTAATATTTCTCCGCTATCTAAACGTATCTCTATCCGATTGTCTTTTTTGTAAAATCCCGTCGCCGATTTTTCCAAATATAAATTAACTCCTTTTAGCAAGAGATGTTCTTCGACCATTGCCGCCATAGAAAAATCAATAGGCGGCATTACTTGATTTAATTTTTCAACGATGGATACTGAAGCACCTATATGATGTAAATTTTCAGCCATCTCTAAACCAATAAATCCGGCACCAACCACCACTGCCTTTTTAACAGAATGATTATCAATATAATTTTTAATGGCATCCGTATCGGGGACATTGCGTAATGTGAAAATGCCTTCTAAATCAATTCCTTCAATTGGCGGACGAAAAGGTATTGCTCCGGGCGACAATAATAGTTTATCATAGGATTCGATATACTCTTCTCCGTTCGATTTTTTTATTGTAAGTGTTTTTTCATCCGGATTAATGCCGATAGCTTCATTTTCTACTCGAACATCAACATTGAACCGATTTCCAAAAGATTCAGGGGTTTGCAAAAAAAGATTTTCTCTTTCTTTGATAACACCGCCTATATAATAAGGAAGTCCACAGTTGGCATACGATATATATTTTCCCTTTTCTAATAAAACAATCTCACAGGACTCATCAATTCTTCTAATTCTAGCGGCTGCAGTGGCTCCTCCCGCAACTCCTCCAATAATAATATGTTTCATATTATAGTAATTTAATTTTTAATATTTCTTCATTTAAATAAGAACAATAACTCATCGCATTTATGTTGCTTCTAAAGTTGCAAAGGTATAAAAAAATATAAAAAAATTACCGCTAAGCGATAAAAATTAAAAAAAAGATAAAGAGGGGTTAACCGAAGTGCTTTCCTAGTTCGTATTGTAATGCAAATTTTAAATTTTTACTGCCTTTTTTCCTTCCCCCATGATATAAATCTACATACAATATTTTCCAAATTCTTATCACTAAAATATTCATCAACAAATTCTAAATTTTTAAATATTTTGTGCTCTTTGTAAATTAAATATAAAGGAATCCAATTTTTTATATTACTTGTCTGAACAAAAATTTCTAAATCACCTCCAAATTCGATAATAATATCCTGATTATTTTTTTTATATTCAATTTTTATATAATAATCAATTCCATCATCAGTTCGATACTCTTCTTCTTCTTGTATATCCGATATTTTAAGTATTAAAGTATCTGTTCTTGAAAAAAAATTATCAATATCTTCATTTGAAATACGATAAACTTCTTTATATTTAACTCTTGATTTTAACGTATCAATAAATGTTTGGTTAACAGTAAAAATAAATTCATCTAAATTAAATAAACTATCTAATTTTAAAATTAAATCCTCAATAATGATTCCGGTATCATTTAAAGAAATGATATTTTTTTTACATTTTACATTTCGTTCATGTAATTCATGCGTAATATTACCATTGTCTTTTTTATAGATTTCTAATTGTCTGTGACACGATGGCCAATATCCTACTGTCATATACATTTCATAATAAGAAATAATTTGACTCTTTAAAGTTTGTAAACCAAATCCTAATATTATAAATAAAAATAAATACTTTAAATATTTCATGTTATTTGGATTTTTTCATCAAAGACATTTTTCACATTATTCGTTAGGCGAAACTTGCAAGGTATCAATATCAGAAAGACAAAGTCCTTTCAAATTTTCGGCAAAATACAAACCTCTAACAGAATCCCCTTCCTGACATGCTATTGCTGCTTCCCCTATAACTATCCATCTTCCAACAACCGCTTTGTTAGCAAGGCATTTTTCTTCCATATTCACAGAGCTTTTCATAAGTTGTAAAACAAAACTATAATTCGAATCTAATTGTATTTCACGACAAATATTGTCCGTCTCAATGTATGACAGTATTTTATATATTTTACTCTCCGATTGAACATAAACTATATAATAATTATTAAGAGTAATAATTTTTGACACTTTAGCATTTACTGTTTCAAAAGGAATATTTTGTTCTATCTGTCCCACTCCAAAGCAAGTGTTTCTATCTCCTATTTCTAGTTTTTTTATGTTTACACAAGAAAAGGAAACAATCATTAATAATAGAATAAAAATTATATTGTTTTTCATTTTTTTAATTTATTCAATAGCAAAAATACAAAGTCCTTTCATATTTGCCGGATAATATAATCCTATGATTTTCCCATCCTTAAAAGAAACGATTGTTTTACCAACAAGTCGACAGTCTAAAGGATAATTCCAAGCATCCATGTCTTTTTTTATAATAAACACATATGAAGAATTTAAACAAATAGGTTCACAATCAACATTATCATATTTTCTTGATAAAATTCTATATATTTTTTTCCCTTTCCGCACTTGAATTAAATAATGGTCTTCAAGAGATTCTATTTTAACAACTTTGGCTTTTATTGTATCGTACGGTAACTCCTCATATCCTTCTTTTTTTATATAGCTAGTCCTAATGTTTCCTTTTGTAACACATGAAAACAAAAACAAGCTACTGCAAATTAAAAAACATAACCCGAATATTACTCTTTTAACCATAAAATTAAGTGTCCCACTATATTAGGACAGTTTTTTAATATTTTTATTTTTTTAACGTTGCAAAAGTATACTTTTATTTGATTCAATTAATAAAAAATAAATATTTACCCCACTTTTATTTTTTTACCGCAGAGTTTCCAAAGAATGCGCTAAGTTCGCAGAGTTTTTTTTGCGTTCTTTGCGGTTAAAAAGAATAAGGTGGGACACTACCATACATTATCACCTACCATTTTTATTCAAATTTTCCATCTCGTATTAATTCATCAATATTATAAATACATTTTATTGTTGTGTCATAATAAATACTATTTACTCCATTCTTATAAAATTGATAATTTTCTGAAACAATAAAAACTATTACAGTATTTTGATGATCTAATTTTTTACATAATAAATTTTGATGATCATCATTTATTGTTCCAATATATTCTCTGAAATTAATTGAATCAGTTAAATAATAACTATAAGAATCACTTGCAAATACACCTCCACTATAAACTTTATAGGATTCTTGATAAAGTTTATTCCCTAATTCTTTTGTCCCAATATACTTACTTTTAGAATAATTATTAACACAAGAAATTAAAGAAAAAATAAATATTAAACTTAAAATTATTTTATTCATCTTTAGATGTTTTAACGTTTACTTTTAAGTGCCCCCCTCTATTAGGACAGTTTTTTTATATTTTTATTTTTTTAACGTTGCAAAAGTATACTTTTATTTGTTTCAATAGATAAAAAAAGATTTTAACTAAAGTTTTTTTCTTTCTCGTTTTGATTTTTTATGATTAGTTGATTTACTTTCCTACCATAGAATTTATTACCATGCTACTAACCAGTAAATAATATACGGTTCTCCTTCCTTAAATGCTACTCCGCTACGGTAACCGTGCTTCAGATTTTCAGGTAATATAGACCATTCATACAAATGGTCTTCTGGTAAAACAAATTTATTCCCTGATTTTAATACCAGAATTTCATAACCCACCGGAAGTCCGCTAATAGTCGTAGAGTCATACAAAAAAGGCATATCGTTAAATGATTCTTTAAAGGATAATATTACTTTGTCTTTTAATCTTGTATAATAATCTTGCAACTGTAAGCTATCATAGGCTTTTAAAAGCTCTCTTTCTGAGCTTATTACAAAATAATCTTTGTCTTCCGATTTAACTACAAACAATGACTTCGAACTATATTCTTCCTGCAATTGTTGCAAAAATTCTTTATTTTCACATTGATAGGCTTCTATAATCTCATAACCTGTAAAAAATATAGCTTTAAAAGGAATTTCAGTTTTTTCAGCATTTTCAGAGATCTTTATTATGTTCAAATTCTCATATTTTATTGATTTATTATTATCAGGAAAAAATAAAAATAAAGAGTCTGGAATTACGTAATTATCCCTCTTTAAAAGTTCTTCTGTAACACTAAAAACATCTTTTGATTTTTGGCTAAAGGTACAGGATAATACATTCAATCCTATAATTAATGTAATGCCTATTTTTTTCATATCTTCTATTATCTCTTTTTCATATTTTTATTTTAAAAAGAACTTTATTTTTAACGTTGCAAAAGTATACTTTTATTTGTTTCTTTCTTTACTTTTTTTCCTCTAACTGAAAAAATTAACAAAAAAAACCGCCGCTGCGGATATTTTACTAAACCTCCTTGCTTGTCGCTAAAAAGTATAAGATGAAACATTACCGGGTGATGCTCATAATATTTCTGTTTTATTTACAACTTTCAGGGATATGATTAAATACAAATGTTTTTATCTTATCATTTTTATATGTTTTACCATTGTATAAAAAGTCACCGAATGTATTAAAGTAAAGCACTTCTTTTCCAAAAATTTTATGTACAACACAAACAATTCTATAATCTTGTCCTATATCTGACACTGGCTCTGACTTTAACCCAATAATTAAATCTAAAAAATCATTATTCTCTAATGAACCTCTAGCTTCTTTTATTATAATCTTAATTGTCGCATAGTCTTTTACTTTGTTGTAAGGCACATTTATTCTAAAATGTGTTCCAATGGGAATAATATACAATTTAACATTTCTAACAATTCCTTGCGAATATCCTTTTCCAAGCGACATAATAACAATTGTAATTATCGTAAATAAATATATTAAATTCTTCTTCATTATTTATAACTCTTATTCGTTAATTCGGTTTTCTTTACGTATTTCTTTTCTCGTTTTAGTTTTTAAAAATATAAGATGAGGCACTATCCAACTAATTGTTTACCATATAATTAAAACATTTTTTCTTATTAATATTCACTTTTATGCTCCAATAATAACTTCCACCATCCATCACTTCAATCCGGATTCTTTTCCAGTAAGGAAACTTATTTTGATATGACTTCCAAAAGCAATTAACATCTATTATTTTTTCTCCACGCTTATTTATGTATCCCATATATTGCCTTATATACTTATCAAAATTCAAATGAATAATGGGTCTATCTCCATACTGATTTTGTAAACCTCTTTTTTTAACTTGTTTGATGATATATTTTTTTATTAATATTTCAACATATTCTATATCTTCTTTCGTAGGGCTCCATCTATAAGTTTTATCATCAATGATGTTTTCAGGACAATATTTGCCAAATATAACCCCTTCATAATTGTCGGTTTTGATATAAATGGCATCTTTACAAATCGTATCATGAACTTGTTGAGGAAAAAATACATTATTTGCATTACAATGAATGCTATAAAATAAAATCAATACAATCAAAATGTTCCTATTCATCTTTTTCAATGTTGATATTTAATGTATTTTCGTTTTGCAAAGATAATAAAAAATCATAGTATTTATTAATAAAAATATTAAATCGTATAGTACTCATTTTTATTATTTTTTAACATTTTAATTTTTAAAAATATAAGATGAGGCACTACCTCAAGGACCCATATATATTTGAGTTTTTACTTCTTTTATTCTATCTTTATCATCAAATAAAAAAATAAAATTCAAGGAAGGTTCAAGTTGATTATTTATTTTTCTTATATCTACGGATACACAATTATAATAAATAGTTGAGAATAAAAATTCCCATTTTAAATTGTCATCTGATTTTCTCTTTAAACATTGTTCCAAATACTCAGAAAGGTTTTTATATAATGAATCTTTTAAGTAGTTCCCCTCTATTGAATCTTTAGTTGAATATCCTTCCCACATTGGTTTACGATATTTATAATAATCACTATTAAATTCTTCTTTATCAATGTGTTTAAAGTTATCTATATATATTTTATAAGCTAATTCACCACCTAACAATAAATAACCTTTAAATGATGATAAATATAAATTACTTGATTTATATTTATTAAAGTAAGTATGGCTGGTTTTTATTACAGAATCATTATTAACAATATAATCAATAATTGCATAATATTTTTTCATATCACTTTCAGTTTGTGAAAAACCTTTAAATGACATAAAAACAAAACATATTATTATTATTTTCTTCATTTTTTGTATTTTTTAGTGTTAGTTGGACGTATTTGTTTCATGTCTTTTTTATAACTTATATTTTCGTTTTGCAAAGATAGTGTTTTTTTACCATTCAACAAGCTCTAAGAGTATTTTTTTTATTTCAGTATTATCAATAATACCTTCAAAATTTGCTGCTCCTGCTCCAACTGCAAACACAGGTACTACATTTGCCGTATGCACCCAAGTTGTAAATCCCACACCTGCTTTTGTGCAAATAATATTTCCAAATATTGAAGCAATCGGATTTTCAGAGCCGTATAAAATTGTAGGTTCTAAACTTGTTGCCGGAAATTTGGCGTAAAAATAATAATTAAAAGCCTCTATAACTCTTGTTGAATCGGAAGCCGTATAAATAGGCGGTTTTGTGAAAAAACACTCATCTGCCAATTTCCAAATATCATTAACAGAATACTTTGTGTTGTTTTCTTTATAGTCTTTTATTTTTTCGGAAAACTTAGTGATAGATATTTTTTGATTATCCAACACCATAAAATTGCTTGCGTAAGCCATTTGTGCATTTCCCAAAGATAAGCCTCCCGTTTCGTGATCGGCAGTTACAAGGATAAGAGTTTCGTCAGGGTGTTTTTTATAAAATTCATAAGCCTCACGAATTGCCAAATCCATATCGTAAATATCTTTTATAATGGTTGCACCGTCATTGGAATGAGCCGCCCAATCAATTTTTCCACCTTCAACCATCATAAAAAAGCCTTTTGGATTTTCTAAAACATTTATGCCTGCCTTAACAAACTGAGCTAATCCGTATCCTTCATCGCTTTTTCTATCAATTAGATACGGTATGTCGCTATCGGAACCAAGCTCCGGATTAATAAACATATATTTTGCATTTTTTTTGCTCAAATTTTCAAAATCTTTTATGTTAGAGCTTACTATATAATTATGTGCCTTCGCTTTTTCATACAAATCCGGTTGGTCATTGTTTTTTCCTTTTGCTTGTTTAAATCCTCCTCCTCCAAAAAATTCAAAACCGGATTCCGAAAGCTGACTTCCGATTTCATAATATAAATCACGCTGCCGACATTGTGCATAAAAAGCCGCCGGCGTTGCATGATTGAGTGATACGCTAGTTATTATTCCGACTTTCATTCCGTTTTTATGAGCTATTTTAGCAAAAGACAAAGGTATAGAATCTTCAGAAAACCAAGGATAATACGAAATGCTTCCAAAATTATTTTTTTCTCCGCAAGCAATAGCCGAACCGGCAGCTCCCGAATCCGTAATGACACTATCTTGACTTGTAGTTGTGCAAACTCCAAAATATGGAAAATTTGTAAAACTAATATCATCGCCCTTTTCTTTATAAAAATATTTTGCCAAGTTCACATGATTTATCCCCATACCATCGCCTATAAACAAGAAAATATATTTTGCTTTTTTCTCATCGCCTCTAACATTCTTCTTGTCATTCGCTGATTTACAAGAATAACTCAACATACCAACAATTAAAACAAAGCTGAAAACAAAGACGGATTTAATAATTTTCATTTTTTTAATTTTTAAAACCATAATTTTACTCATTTTTTTTCAATATAAAAAATAAATTGACTATATCATTTTTTTCGGATTTATCCATTCTCGTATTTGTCGAGAAGTAGCAAGTTGTAGTTTTACAGCAGCTTCTTCTATTGTAACATTGTGTTTAAAAGCATATTGTGCTATCTTAGCTGCATTTTGATACCCGATATGCGGATTTAAAGCGGTAACCAACATTAAAGAATTTTGTAAATTTTCTTCTGTTTTTTCAAAATTAGGGGTAATTCCTTTTACACAATTTTCTTGAAAAGAATTACATACATCTGCTAATAAATGAGCCGACGTTATTATATTGTGAGCAATAACAGGCATAAAGGCGTTTAATTGCAAATGTCCTTGCATTCCTGCAACGGTAATGGTCGTATCATTGCCTATAATTTGAGCACAAACCATAGTAACAGCTTCACACTGAGTTGGATTTACTTTACCCGGCATAATAGAAGAACCGGGTTCGTTTTGAGGTAAATTAATTTCACCTAATCCGCAACGAGGACCGGAAGCTAATAATCTGACATCGTTTGCTATTTTGGTTAAACTAACGGCTATTTGTTTCAACGCTCCCGATGTCTCGACCAATGCGTCTTGAGAAGCTATGGATTCATATTTATTTTTAGCCGGAATAAATTTTTTATTGGTAAATTGATTAATAAATTCTACACATAAAGTATCGTATCCCTTTGGTGCATTTAATCCCGTTCCGACTGCTGTTCCGCCTATAGGCAACAGACAAAGATGTTGAAGGGTGTTTTTTAATGCTTTTATCCCAAAATCCAATTGTGAAACAAAAGCCGAAAATTCACTCCCAAGACCAATGGGTGTGGCATCCATAAGATGAGTGCGTCCTATTTTTACGATATTTTTAAATTCTTTTTCTTTTTTATTGAAAGCTGATTTAAGATTCTCTAATGCCGGAATTGTTTTATCCGTTAAAATAGTATAGGCTGCCATACGCATAGCCGTAGGAAACACATCATTGGTAGATTGTGATTTGTTTACATCGTCGTTGGGCGAAACAAAACGAGTCGGTTTGTTTAAACTTCCTCCTTTTAAAATTTCTACCCTATTAGATATCACTTCGTTAAGATTCATATTGGTTTGCGTTCCCGAACCTGTTTGCCATACAACCAATGGAAAATGTTCCCATAGTTTTCCATCTATTATTTCGTTACAGACTTGTGCAATTCTATCGCGTTTCTCTTCCGACAAATTTTCTAATGCGCAATTGGTATAAGCCGCAGCTTTTTTAACGATAGCCAACATTTGTATTATTTCTTTAGGCATAAGCGTATTTCCAATTTTAAAATTGGTTAACGAACGTTGTGTTTGTGCTCCCCAATATTTTTCCTGTGGTATTTCTACTTGTCCTAAACTGTCGGTTTCAATGCGTGTCTTCATACGTTCATATTATTTGATAAATAAAATTTTACCTGCTTTTTTTTCTTTTCCTGTTGCATCGGAAACAAATACAAAATAAACTCCCGTACTTGCTTTTCTTCCATCGAAGTGACAGCCATTCCACGATGCTGTCCCTCCATAAGATTTCATTCTATATATTAAACCTCCGTAAGCATCCGTAATTTTTACTTCGGAATTTTCTTTTAAGCCTGTTATTGAGATATATCCTGAAAAGTCTTCTCTTACCGGATTAGGGAAAATTTTAATTTCATCATAATTTTCATTCCCGTCGGTAGCCGTATAACGAAAAGAGACCAATCCTCTGTCCGTAGCAATAAAAACTTCTCCTGTTTTTCCATCAATATCAATATCTGAAATAGAATTAGATAACAACGGACTATTTTCGACCGTAAAATGCAATAATTCTTCTTTTCCATCTTCCGATTCAAGAAAAACTCCTGCATTACCGGTTCCTATCCACTTACGATTTCCTCCATCTACTTTTATACACTTTATTGCTTCTTGATTTAATAATAATTGAGGAATGGTATCGCCACCATCTCCCAGAATTTCACTTATGTATACTGCTTGAGGAGGTGTTGTCGGATTTTTTAATAAATTAGAAGGATTATGGTATACTTTCACTCCTTTATTGGTTCCTATCCATATTTTTCCGTCTTTATCTTCCGTGATAGAGTAAATATAATCAAAAGCACCTTCGGTTTCGGATAAAGCCGTATTTAATTTTACAAGCCGGTCATCTGCCGTGTTTAAAGGTGTTCCATTAGGATTGTAAATCAATAAAGAGGTTTCTCTATTGCCGGTCATCCATATCCAACCACGACTATCGATAAATATTTTTCCAACGATATCTCCACCCGTTAAATAAATATTAAACGATTTCCATGTTCCATCTTTCATACGAACTAATAACGGATTAGTCGCTTTCGAATTGAGCATCCACAAGTTAAAATCTTTATCGAACGCAAGCGAATTGACTTGTACTCTACCGGCAAAGTTCTCCAAAGGGGAGTTTTTGTCATTATAAATTTGTATCGTTTTTCTATCTTTAATATGTACTAATCCTGATATATAAGATGCGATAAATATTTCCTCCGTATTATTAGGATTGATTAAAATATCCAAAGCATCGTAGATATAATATGGATCAAGAGGCGATTCATAACACAAAAGATTATTCCATCTTTCTTTTTCAAAAATACTTACACTTGTTCGGTGCCATGAAGGCACCCAATCATCATGAGAACCCGGAACACCGGCTAAAACAGATTGTGCAACATTAATCGCCCATACATTGTCTGTAGCCGGTCCGGGTAAAAAATACCTTACAGTTCCTTCAGAAGTTTGACAAACCAAACCTTCGTGCTGATCAGCAATGTAAATATATCCCCTTTGATTACAAATAGCATCTGAAGTAAACAGAGATGAAAATGAGTTGCTTAATTCCAATTTGTTATTATTACTTTTATAAGTATTGGCACCCCATCCTCTTGTAATAATCAGATAATCATTAACATTTCTTATATTTTTAATCTCTTCAAACCCAAAAACACTATCTATCGCCCACTTGTTGTTTTGTGTAGAATAAACAAAACTAACTGTTTGTAATATTGTCGAATCTATTTTATAATCAGAACTATCTTCGTTATACAAAGTATCGAATGCATATAAAGGTTCGTCTATAACAGCATATATTTTATTATTATAACTCTCAATAAAAGTTACTTTTTTATTATTTACGAATGAATCTATTTCTTCTTTCCATGAAGAAAATTGGGCAATTGTCGTACTTTTTAATTGATTGTAATAAATTCCTTTATTCGTCGCCGCATAAATCGTATCATTGCAAATAGCAATATCGTTTACAGCAATAGTTTGTCCTTCTTTAGAAAAAAACCAAGTGTCGAGAATAATTCTCTTTTTTAAATCAAGAACCACAATTCCAAAACCGCAAGCCAAATAAGCATATTTATCTTCACAATGAATATTATATATGGATTTATCGCCGTTGATTTGCTTTTTTGCAATATCAGGAACATTGAAAATCATTTCATTATAATACAAATCAATATTGGAATTCAAATAACATATTACCAATGTTTTTGTTGATTGACTTGCTTCTATCGTTTGAATCCCAATATCATTTAACCCTTCTAATACTCCTAATCGATGTATTGTATTATCATTAATATTTGTATAAAAAAGAGAATTGCTTGTTGCCAAAAAAACAATTTCATCCAAAATGGCAGTTTTTTTCCCATTTGTATAATTAAAATGCGTTCTCCATTCTCCGACAGCTATTGGATTTTGTGCCGATAACGTAAGAAAAAAGAAAGAAAAGAAAAAAAATGCAATTTTTTTTAGATTCATAGTGTAATTTTAACAATTAAATTATTATTGAATAACTAAATATTTTTCCTTTTATTGTTTCGTTTATAATTCGTTTTTATTAATATATTGTATCAATAAAATGCGATAAAAAGTTTGTTTTATTCCATTTTATGTGTTAAAAATGGAATAATTATAAATTGAAAATCCAAGTTTAAGACAAGAAAATTCCTTATTTCTGTTTTTTATTCCTTTGATTTTTAGATTTTTATCCTTATTTTTTTAATTAAATTTTTAAATCGGTAAAGATTCTATTTTATATGTAAAAAAATTATACTTTTGCATTTCAAAATTCAATGGTGGACATAGTTCAGCTGGTTAGAACGTCGGATTGTGGTTCCGAAGGTCGTGGGTTCGAATCCCATTGTCCACCCAAAAATAATTTTTTTAAAGTTTTTAACTAAACCCTGCAAAAGGTATTAAAAAAAATTATATTTTTGCAAAGTTTTTATTGAGTATATAATATATAACATATTGAGAGAAAATGAAAGCGGATATACACCCAAAAGATTATAGATTTGTTGTTTTTAAAGACATGTCAAACGACATTGCCTTTTTAAGCAAATCGACTGTAAAAACAAAAGATACCATTGTTTGGGAAGATGGGAAAGAATACCCTTTAGTTAAATTAGAAATATCGAATACTTCGCATCCTTTCTTTACCGGTAAAATGAAACTAGTAGATACGGCAGGACGCGTAGATAAATATTTAAACAAATACAAATCACATTTTGATAAATCAAAGAAGTAGTAGTTTTTTTTCATAGTTTTCAGGGGTTCTCTAACGGGAACCCCTGTTTTTTTTATTGTTTTTACTTATTTAGGGACTACAATACCTTCTATCTTAAGATTTTCTTTCTTATTTTTAGCATTGGTATTGACAGTAATGGTTTTACTAAAAACTCCTTCCCCTTCGGTTGCACTGTAGGAAATCTTTAAGGTTCCCGATTTTCCGGGTGCAAAAGGCTCTTTAGGAAAATCTACTTCCGTACACCCGCAATTGGTGTAAACATTAAAGATAATAAGCGGCTTTTTTCCCGTATTGGTGAAAGTTACATTAATAGTTTTTGTAGCACCAAGATTAACACTTCCAAAATCAACTAACGATTGGGATAAACTAAAATACGATTTGGGCGGCTCTTTGGTCTCTTGAGCCAACACATTCCCTAAGCAAATGATTAACAAGCTGATAAAAATAAAACGTATTTGTTTCATAAGAAATATTTTTTTAATATTAAAAACTATTGCAAAAATAACGCCAAATCTATTTAGGAACAACCTTTTTAAAATTATAGCCGAAAGAAGGAACATAAGGTTCGCCTAAAATATTTTTAAGAAAATCAATATAAGCATTGGTAAAAGTAAAGTTTTCCGAATCGTAATAAATATTTTGCAATGGTTGATTTCCAATGTGTCCCATATCAATAGCAGTAGTATTATACTCTTCTAATCCGTCTTCTTTTACAATTTTATTCATTACGGGCATTTTACCGTAATCTTCACGCAATAATAAATCAAGCACTTTATCGGCTAATGCAGCCGTGAGTTTTGCATCATATTGACTACAATAGCCCGAACGAGGATAATAACCTGAAATTTGAGATCGAGCCGAAATCCCTAATTTATTGGATATCTCGGAAGCTACAACTCCGCTCACACCTCCAAAACGTTTATGTCCATATTCATCTGTTTCAGAACTTGCATGCACCATACTTAACTGACTTGTTTCATCATCCCACCATCTTATCCCTTCCGAAACAGCTATAATTAAATTTTTCTTTTCACTGTATCTTTCTTTAACTACTTCGAAAAACCGTTCTTTTTTTTCTTTTGTCATTTGACATTCAGGCACTAATAATAATTCGGCTCCGCCAAACAAAGCACTACCTGTCAACCAACCGGCATCGCGCCCCATTACTTCAACTACCATAATACGTTGATGCGACTCATTGGTTGAACGTAAATGTCTTACCATTTCACTCACACGCAATGCTCCTGTAGGAAAGCCGGGACATAAAACTGCTTCTATACTTTCTTTTCCATAAGAATGAAATGTTCTGGTTCTTAAATCATTATCTATTGTTTTAGGAAATCCTATAACCGGTATTTTTTCCTGTTCATACAAGCGTTTGGCAGCTCCGTTGGTATCATCTCCTCCTATTGTTACAAGAACGTCTATTTTGTATTTTTTCAAATTTTCTAAAATTTGAGGAACACGAGATGTCGGATTATTTTTAGTAGGAAAAGGATTGGTTCGACTCGAAAGCAAAGCCGTTCCTCCATACAAACCATTATAAGATTGATTCGTTAAATCCACTATATCGCCATCTCCCAACAAGCCTTTCCAGCCTGTTCGGATACCATATACTTTAAAGCCAAGCAAAAGAGCTCTATCTCTAATGTTTTTTATACTTGAATTAATGGCAGGAGTATCTCCTCCTCCGGATAAAATAGCTAATGTTTTACCGCTGAAAATTTTCTCTATTTTTCTCATAATATTATCAATTTAATTTTTCGGTTCTACTGTTAATTTAATGGGTAAAGATATAAACCACCGTAAAAAAATAGGATTGCACTTCTAAAATTTTCAAATCTTCTATATCCTCTTGCACACGCTTTCACTTCTTGTATTTTACCGTTCAACCTTTCAGCCATTGCATTGGTAAACGTGCTTAGCATAGCATTAATAATACCTCTTAAATGTTTTTTAAAAGTATCTACCACCTTTGTTATCTCATCAATTTTAGCATGTGTGGCATTACCTATCCATTGCATAACCAAAGAGAATGCTTCATCTAACGATTCACAGCCAAATATATCTCTGAAATTCTCCTTTATCCTCCATGCTCGGCTTACTTCGTAATTAGCTTTTGCAATGGATTCAAACTTTATGCGTTGTTTTTCAGTATGATTTTCAAGATTTTTAAGAAAGAGGTATTTTGTGTTTTTAAGTTCCTCATTATGTCTTACTTCCCTTTTTCTTACTTTGTCAATAGCTTCGTTTAAGCATTTTACCAAATGAAATTTATCATGAACAATTTCAGCGTTTGGCAAGAAATTTTTTGTTGCATTGATATATGATTGCCACATATCCATACTTACAGTTTTTACTTTATTCTTATGTTCATGCTTAATAGTTTGTTCAAAAACTTGAATACAAGCTACATAGTCCCTATTTTCTGACACATCAATTACAACACCTGATAGTGGATCACTTAATACGGTTACATAATTATGTCCTTTTTTGAATGATTTTTCATCCACACTTAAATGCTCAAAGTAATAGTCTTTGGGGCGGTTTTTCAAGCCACGATCCACTGAGTTATAAATGATTCTATTTATAACATTGAAACCACATCGCAATAGTTTTGCTGTCTTTGTTTGGTTTTTTGTGCTAAGCAGTACATCAATAGCAAGTCTTTCAAATAGATAAGTGTGCCGTTCATATGAATCAGCCCATGGGGTTTTTATTGTTTTTATCTTACCTGAAGGTGTTTTAACTCTTGGAACACAGCAATTTATGTATGTTTTATATTGCATAGTATCTAAATGTCGCCAACGACGACTTGGCGCATGATCGTATATTGGATACATCTCAAAAGTATCGGGATCTTGGGCTTCTTTACCAATGTATTCTACATATACGTCGACTTCTTCTGTCTTAAAATTTGCTTTAACTAACTCAACTTTCCATTCGTCGTCAAGATTCAGTATTAAGTCAAATAATTGTTCTGAAAACATAATCTTTTTTTTCTGCAAAAGTACAACTTCTTTCCAGATTTTTTAAGTAACCATATATAACTTTCCATTAAATTCGTGGTAGAACCAATTTTTCTACATTCGTCTACAAAATTAGTATAAATTCTAATATGTTTTTATTTAATTATACTATTTTAGATATTATAAAAAAAAATAAAATAAAATCTCTTTTACTATTAATATTAATTGTATTTTTGTTGAAAAGTAAAAATAATTTTGATAAAATTATTTTTTTAATATTAATACTTATAAGATAGGAGGTTACAATGAGTGAGGAAAAAGAATTTTTACGATATTCAGATGAAGATTTGCAAGAATTTAAAGAAATAATTCTTGAAAAACTGAAACAAGCTAAACAAGATATGAAAATGTATGTAGACGCTCTAAGTGGTACTTCAGGAAATGACATTGCAGATACTTCTCCTACATTCAAAATTTTAGAAGAAGGACAGCAAACTTTATTCAAAGAAGAAACAGGCAGGCTCGCTTCTCGTCTTGAAAAATATATTAAAAACTTAGAAGCAGCTTTAATTCGTATCGAAAACAAGACGTATGGTGTTTGTCGTGAAACGGGAGAATTAATTCCTAAAGAACGTTTAAAAGTTGTCCCTCATGCAACTTTATCATATGACGCTAAAATAAATGAGAAAAAAAACACAAAGTGAAAAAAAAATCATTTATTTCAATAAGTGTTATATTAGTTATATTAATTATTGACCAAATTCTTAAAATTTGGGTCAAAACTAATATGGTTTTAGGTGAACAAATTCCTCTATTGGGCAATTGGTTTAAACTCCACTTCGTTGAAAACGAAGGAATGGCATTTGGAATTGTCTTTTTTGGAGGTTATACAGGGAAACTTCTATTAACCCTGTTTCGCATCCTCGCTTCAGGAGCCATTATATGGATTATTTATAAAATGATAAAATCGTATGTTTCGACGGGATTATTAATAAGTATATCCGTTATATGTGCAGGAGCAATAGGAAATATTATTGATTGCGTCTTTTATGGTAAAATATTTTCATTGAGTACTTACTATCCGCCTCCTGCCGATATTTTCCCTGCCTCAGGAGGATATGCCCCTTTTATGCAAGGCAAAGTAGTAGATATGCTACAACTCGATCTTTTTACAATAGGAAATTTTAATTTCTTTCCTGCAATTTTCAATATTGCCGATGCAAGTATTACTGTCGGATTATTTGTTTTAATTTTATTTTACTACAAACCACTTTCAGCATTTGTTGCCTCTTTTGAAAAAGAAAAGTCAAAACAATAAATATCTTTTTTTTTAAAATTCAAAAACAAAACGTTTATTCAATTAAAAGGTATACATAAATTATTAACTATAATTATTTTAATACAAAATATTGCTATCTATAAGTATTTTTTATCAAAATCCTGCATAATTAAAGATTTTTTTTGCAAAATTGATAATTATCTCATTTTAAACATAATTTACAAACTAATTGAAAATAAGCAAGTTAAAAAAACATTGAATTTTGAATATTATTTTAAACAAAAAAAATATTAAATTTATTAGTCTAATAATCAGACAAATACATGTTTTTTGAAAAAAAATATAAAAAACACATTCATTATATTTAAAATAATTTTATCTTTGCCAATAAGAAAATAAATATTAATAATTCATCACTAAAAACAATTGTAATATGACAAAAGCAGAAGTAGTAGCTGAAATAGCTAACAAAACAGGCATTGAAAAAGTAGCCGTACAAGATGTAGTTGAAACTTTTATGTCAACTATAAAAAACTCTTTATTAAGAAAAGAAAATGTATACCTAAGAGGATTTGGTAGCTTTGTAATAAAAGAAAGAGCTCAAAAAACTGGTAGAAATATTTCTAAAAATACCACTATCATTATTCCAGCTCATAACATCCCTGCTTTCAAACCTTCTAAATCTTTCACCAATACGATTAAGGCAAAAGTAAAAGTAAAATAATAAAAGAGTAAAAAAAGTATGCCAAGCGGAAAGAAAAGAAAGAGACATAAAATGGCTACTCACAAAAGAAAAAAACGTCTAAGAAAAAATAGACATAAAAAGAAATAATCTTTTGTGAAATAATTCCTATCAAAAATTAAACTACATATAGATTATATGTAGTTTAATTTTTCTTATATTGTCAAGAACAATAAATTTACTTTTTTATATACAATGATAGATAAAGAGACTCACAAAGAGTTATTTGTAAATACTACAAATACAAATGTAGAGATTGCACTTCAAGAGGATGGAAATCTTGTAGAGTTTCATAGAGAATTTAGTGGAAATGAATTTACCGTAGGGAATATTTACGTAGGAAGAGTAAAAAAAATATTACATGGATTAAATGCGGCATTTATAGATATTGGGCATCAAAAAGATGCTTTTTTGCATTATTTAGATTTAGGGGTTAAAGTTAAAACAATTAATAAATTTGTAAAAAACCGCTTACAAAATAACCCTAACTATCTATCAATTGAATCAATTAAAGAAGAAGAACACATTGCTAAAAAAGGCAATATAAAAGATATTTTAACTGTTAATCAACTGATTTTAGTTCAAATAATAAAAGAACCTATTTCCACCAAAGGACCTAGGGTATCGGGCGATATTTCTTTAGCAGGACGATTTTTAGTATTTATTCCTTTTTCAAATCAGCTATCGGTTTCTCAAAAAATTAAAAATGAAGCTGAGCGAGATCGCTTAAAAAAAATTATTGCAAAATATCAGCCCAAAAATGTAGGAATTATTATTCGTACTATTGCTGAAAATAGAAAAGAAGAAGATATTTATGCCGATTTTAAAAATCTATCAGAAAGATGGAATCAAATTGTTCAAAATATTAATGGAATAAAATTTCCTAAAAAGGTTGCAAGTGAATTAAATCGTATCGGTTCCTTTATCCGAGATTTACTTAACGACACTTTTGATGCTATTCATATTAATGATGTCGATACTTTTAAAGAAGTTCGTGAATTTATGAAAGTAATTGCTCCGGAACGTATTGATATTATAAAATTATATCAAAAATCAACTCCCCTTTTTGAGCATTACGGAATTGATAAACAAATAAGAACAGGTTTTGGTAAAATTGTAGCAATCAAAAGTGGGATTTATTTAGTTATCGAACACACAGAAGCCCTGAATGTAATAGATGTGAATAGCGGTCATAGAATAAACGCCTTTAAATCACAAGAAGAAAATATTTTAGCTGTAAATCTTGAAGCTGCAACAGAAATTGCACGTCAATTAAGGCTACGCGATATTGGGGGAATTATTATCATTGACTTTATTGATATGCGTTCTTCTGAAAATCAAAAAATATTGCATAAAAGATTGAAAGAAGAAATGAAAAAAGACAGAGCATGTCACACCATATTGCCTCCCAATAAATTTGGATTGGTTCATATCACAAGAGAAAGAGTGCGTCCTTCTGCAGATATTGAACCAAAAGACAAATGCCCCACCTGTCAAGGCTCAGGAAAAATAAAAACATCTCATCTTTTTTATATCGATGAAATAGAAGCATATATCCAATTTTTAGTCGAAAAACAACAAGAAAAAAAACTAACTCTTATCACCCATCCTTTTATTCATGCTTATTTAACAAAAGGTTTTTTTAATTGGAAACGAAAATGGCAAAGAAAATATCATTGCAAACTAACTATATGTAGCGACGAAACATATAGTTATTTAGAATATCGTTTTTTTAATGATACTTTAGGTGAAATAAATATATGGACTTATATACAAGATAAGTCTCGTTGTAATTAATCATTTTTAATCCTAATTCCTACCTTGTAAGTTTTACGCCAACTTTTGGAATATTTTTTACATTAATAGAAAAATCGACAGGATTAACTTTATGTGTACCAACCAATTGCACGTCTAAGTTGTTTTTTAAATCAAATACTTTAAAATGAACGGGAACATTTCCTTTGCTTTTATTAATACAATGATAAAGAGCATCAATCATATTATTGTCAATATCTTCTAAATTAATTAAAAGGTTGATGGTTTTAGTATAAGTATCTAAAATATTAGCCAAAGGATGGATATTTATTACTCTGAGTTCAAAATCTTCATCAAATTCCCCTTTTCTTCCTTTACGTAATTCACTTTTAAGCTCCAAAAACACAAATATGTTTTGCTGAAAGAAATGTTGTAATTTTAAGTAATTCTCTCCAAACAATGAAAGAGTTAATTTATTTTCATAATCTTCAATGGTAATACGTCCGAATTTTTCTCCTTTATACGTATCACCGACAAAAGTGCCTGTAATGATACCGGCAATAGTAAAACTTTGACTTTGTTTCCCTAATTTTTTTAATGTCCCTTCTTGTTGTAATGTAGTTATATCATAATTACAAAAACTATCTATTTCTAATTTGTATTTATCTAAAGGATGTCCTGATATATAAAATCCACACACATCTTTCTCGTAATGAAGCTGTTCAAAATCCGACCATGGTTCACAAATCGGAAATTCTAAAATATCGTTATCATCACTTGACAAAGTCTCATCGTCAAACAATGATATTTGAGTCGAATTTAATTTTGATTGATAATTAGAACCATAACGAATAAGTTTTTCGATAAATGAAGTATTTTCCGATTCTGCAAAAAATTGTGCTCTATGAATATCTCCAAATGAATCAAATGCTCCAGCTTTTGCTAAAGATTCAATACATCGCTTGTTGCAAGACCGCAAATTAATTCTTTTAAAGAAATCTAAAACAGAAGTAAATTCTCCATTTTTATTTCGTTCATCAATAATTGCGGCAGCAGCCACTTCTCCAACTCCTTTCAATGCTGCTAATCCGAACGGAATTTCGCCTTTAGCATCCACATTGAAATGCAAACCCGATTCATTGATATTAGGACCAAGAACTTTACTTCCCAATCGTTGACATTCATCTATTAATTTAGAAATTTCAGAAATATTGCTGATATTATGAGTTAAGTTCGCTGCCATAAATTCAGCAGGATAATGTGCTTTTAAATAGGCTGTTTGAAAAGCTATAAATGCATAACAAGTAGAGTGCGATTTATTAAATGCATATTGGGCAAAAGCCTCCCAATCATTCCAGATTTTTTCCAATATTTTTATATCATGTCCTTTAGCTTGTCCTCTTGTCATAAATTTATCTTTCATTTTATCCATGACATCTTTCTTTTTCTTTCCCATTGCTTTACGCAATTCGTCCGATTCTCCACGGGTAAAATCTGCAATATCTCTACTTAAAAGCATCACTTGCTCCTGATAAACAGTAACTCCATACGTCTCTTTTAGACGATTTTCCATTTCGGGAATAATATATTCTATTTTTTCTTTTCCCTGTTTGCGGTCAATAAATAAATCTATATAATCCATAGGTCCCGGACGATAAAGAGCATTCATTGCTATTAAATCTCCAAATTTAGAAGGTTTTAATTTGCGTAAAAATTTTCGCATATTAACAGATTCAAATTGAAAAATTCCAATGGTATTCCCTTCACTAAATAATTGATACGTATCTTTATCTTCAAGAGAAATATCTTCAATATTGAGATTGATTTTTTTCGATTGTTGAATATTCCGAAGAGTTTCATCAATAATAGATAAGGTTTTTAATCCTAAAAAATCTACTTTTACCAAGCCAACATCTTCCATCGACGCTCCTTCATATTGAGTAACAAGTAATTTTTGATTAGAATCTTTATCTTTCTGAGTACATAAAGGAATGTAATTCGTCAATGTGTCGGCTCCTACAATGATACCGCATGCGTGCACTCCGGTCTGCCTAACAGTTCCTTCGAGTTCCATTGCATATTTTAAAGTATTTATCAATTCTTTATCATTAGAATTCATAATTTCTTTTAATTCAGGAACCAATTCTATGCAATTTTTAAGAGTAACTTTAGGTGCTTTTCCTGTTTGTTTATCTGCTGGAAAACTATCAGGGATGTATTTTGCTAATTTATTTGCAACCTCAAGAGGAATATTTCTAACACGAGCAACATCTCTTATACTTGATTTAGCAGCCATTGTTCCATAAGTAATAATATAAGCAACTCTTTCTTGCCCATACTTATTTATTACCCACTCTAATACTTTTTTTCTCCCTTCGTCGTCAAAATCAATATCAATATCAGGAAGGGATATACGATCGGGATTTAAAAATCGTTCAAAAAGTAAATTATAATGAATAGGGTCTATATTTGTAATTTGCAAACAATAAGAGACAACCGAACCTGCTGCCGATCCTCTTCCCGGTCCTACCGATACATTCATATTAATAGCAGCCCGAATCAAATCCTGTACTATTAAAAAATAGCCGGGATAACCCATATTGCGAATAACATCCAATTCGTAATTTATTCGTTCGATAACTTCTTCCGATAAAGGGGTTCCATACCTCATTTCTGCTCCCTTCATCGTCAATTCTCTTAAATAGTCAGCTTCCAATTTAATACGATATGCCTTATCGAATCCTCCTAATTTTTCTATTCGTATTCTACCCGGTTCATTGGATGAGAATGCATTAATAATATCTTCTTCGCTATATTTTTGGCGATATGAATCTACGGTCCCAAATTCTTTCGGTATATCAAATTCGGGCATTACCACCTCATGATTAATGCTATAAAATTCAACTTTGTCAGCTATTTCTTGAGTGTTTTCTAATGCTTCCGGAATATCGGAAAAGATTTCATACATTTCTTCCGGTGTTTTCAACCATTCTTGTTTTGTATAACGAAGACGATCTGTGTCATCAATTTTTCTCCCTGTATTCAAACAGATTAAATGCTCGTGAGCTTCCGCATGCTCTTCTTCAACAAAGTGAACATCATTAGTTGCAACTAATTTAGTTTGAGTTTCTCTCGCTAATTGAATTAAAATTTTATTTTGATGTTCTTGTTGTTGATAAACATTTGTATCTGCATTTTTTTTATCCGTTTTATGTCTTTGTAATTCCAAATAATAATCATCACCGAAAACTTCTTTAAACCATTCGACCGATTTTTTTGCTTCTTCGTAATTGTTGGCTTCAATTTTTCTATGAATTTCGCCAGCCAAACATGCCGAAGTAACAATTAATCCTTCTTTATATTTTTTTAATATTTCTTTATCAATACGCGGATGATAATATTCTCCTTCTATCCATCCCAAAGACACTAATTTGCATAAATTCGTATAGCCTACTTTATTTTTAGCCAATAACACAAGATGGTGTCCGCTATAATTTTCACGCATTTCTTTCACAAAACGACTTCCTTTCGGATTCGATTTCGTCTCACGAGCAACATAAACTTCACATCCTATAATAGGTTTAAATTTTTGTTGTTCTTTTTTTTCAATCAATGCTTTAAGTTCGGTAATTTCATTTTCTTGCCCTACCGTATCCGTCAGTGATTTTATTTTATCTTCTATTTCAGCAATTTCTTCTTTTGTCTTCTTATTTGTTCTACTTACATAATCAAAAAAATCTTTTACTCCAAACATATTCCCATGATCGGTCAAAGCTACCGAAGACATTCCGGAAGCAATACATTTGTCTACAAGGTCTGATATTGGGGACATTCCATCTAAAATAGAATAAGAAGAGTGAACATGCAAATGCGTAAATTTTAGCATATTGATTTGATTTAAAGAATAAAGTATATTACAATTTTTGTTTTCAAAAATACAATTTTTAATCCTTCTAATCAAAGATTGTTGATAACTTTTAATTAAAAAATATTTTATTTTATACAATAAAATGATTTTAAACAACTTAATTAATCATTATAATATTAATCGATATAGGCATTGAAATTTATTATATTTTTGTAGCTATCTTTTTAATTGGAAGTTTTTTATTTTAAATAACACTTAATAAATATTATAGAACAAAATGAAGAAAATTATTGAATGCGTTCCTAATTTTAGTGAAGGTCGTAACATGGAAATTATTCAGCAAATAACTGCTGAAATAGAGAAGATTAAAGGGGTAAAATTGTTAGATGTAGATCCCGGATTTACAACTAATCGTACAGTTGTAACTTTTGTCGGAACTCCTGATGAAGTTTGCGAAGCAGCTTTTCAATGTATAAAAAAAGCTCAAGAATTAATAGATATGCGTGTACATAAAGGCGATCATCCGCGTTTCGGTGCTACTGATGTATGTCCTTTGGTTCCCGTATCAAATATAACAATGGAAGAAACTGTCGTATATGCCCGAAAACTATCGGAACGAGTTGGAAAAGAATTAAATATTCCGGTATATTGCTATGAACAAGCAGCTTATAAAGAAGAATATCGTAGTTTAGCCAACTGTCGTAAAGGAGAATACGAAGAGTTAAAAGACAGATTAAGCAATAAAGAATCACAGCCCAATTTTGGACCTACAGTGTTTAACGAAAGCGTTGCAAAATCAGGAGCTACAGCTATTGGAGCAAGAGACTTTTTAGTGGCAGTCAACTATAATTTAAATACAACTTCTACACGTCGTGCCAATGCTATTGCATTTGATGTTAGAGAAAAAGGAAGACCTTCAAGAGAAGGAAACAGTATTGTAGGAAAAATTAAAAAAGATGCCGATGGAAATCCCATTATGATTTCGGGAACATTAAAAGCCACCAAAGCAATAGGATGGTATATAAAAGAATACGGCATAGCTCAAGTGTCAATGAATTTAAATAATTTATCCATTACACCTCTGCATATCGCTTTTGACGAAGTCTGCCGTTGTGCACACAACAGAGGAATACGTGTTACCGGATGCGAAATTGTCGGTTTAGTTCCTAAAAAAGTACTAATTAATGCCGGAAAATATTATTTGGAAAAACAAAAACGCTCATTAGGAATTCCGGATGAAGAAATTATAAAAATAGCTATTAAATCAATGGGATTAGATGATTTAAAACCTTTTAATTATAAAGAAAAAATCATTGAATATTTATTGGAAGAAGAACAAAAAGAAGAAAAATTAGTTGATTTATCTTGCGTTGAATTTGCCAACGAAACATCCAAAGAATCGCCTGCACCCGGCGGAGGGTCAATTTCCGCCTATATTGGAGCATTGGGAGCTTCATTAGGTATGATGGTCGCTAACCTATCGGCACATAAACCCGGATGGGATGAACAATGGGAAACATTTTCAGACTGGGCGGTAAAAGGAGAACAATTGAAAAAAGATTTATTGTTTTTAGTAGACGAAGACACACGTTCTTTTAATAGAATAATCGACGCTTTTGGATTGCCAAAAACAACAGAAGAAGAAAAAGCCATACGTAAAAAAGCCATACAAGACGCAACAAAATATGCTATAGAAATTCCATTTAAAACAATGGGAAAAGCTTTTGAAGTATTTGAATTATGCAAAGCAATGGCTCAAATAGGCAATCCTACTTCCGTATCAGATGCAGGAGTGGGAGCTTTATGTATTCGTGCTGCAGTAATGGGTTCTTATTTAAATGTAAAAATCAATGCGTCTTCCTTAGACGATAAAGCTTTTGTTGATGAAATTATTAAAAAAGCAGATGCCATTATCAAAGAAACCATCAAAAAAGAAGAAGAAATTTTAAAAATAGTTCTCGAAAAATTATAAAATAACTAAAAAAGATGAAGTACAATAAAATATTATTAAGCATAACTATCTTTGCCATTGTTGGGGTATTTGCTTTAAACGAAACTCAAGCACAGAAAAAGAAAGTAATTTTAAAAGGAATTGTAACACAATACAATCCTTCTGATACCATAGAGTTATACGATGCATTAGGAAGAATAAAAGAGCCTTTGGAAAGAACAACTGTTGATAAAAAAGGACTTTTCGAATTGACTTATAATCCTGATGAAATTAATTTTTATACCGTAAAAATTTCAAATGCACGACCCACTTTCATTGTAATGAGTCCCAACACTCCTATCGAAATTGTTTTTGATACAAAACAAGGTATTATTACCGAAACAAAAGGGTCAAAAGAAAATGAACTATTAAAACAATTTTACATAAAAATGGCAAGCGCAAGTGCTAAAAAAGATAGTCTATTAACCGTCTATAAAGCTAATCCGGATCCTCAAGTTCAACTGCAATTGCAAATGTTAGATGCTGAATGGGGAAATTACTTGAGAAATTTATGTTTAAAAAATACGAGTAATTTTTCGTCCGCATTTTTAATCGAAAATTTACCTCAAGAAAAATTTTTCGATGTACACGACACTGTTTTAAGCGACTTAATAAAAAAATATCCTCAGCATTTTTTTATAAAAGCTAAATACGAAGAAATGGCTTCTCATAAAAAAACAGCCGTAGGTGCAATTGCTCCGGAAATTGAATTACCTGATACAAATGGAAATATTATCAAACTCTCTTCATTAAGAGGTAAAATAGTATTAATTGATTTTTGGGCATCTTGGTGCGGTCCTTGCAGAAAAGAAAGTCCGAATATGGTAAATTTATACCAAACCTACCATGATAAAGGATTTGAAATATATGGAGTATCATTAGATCAAAGCAAAGCGAACTGGATAGGAGCTATTATATCGGACAGTTTATCATGGATTCATGTTAGCGACCTCAAACGATGGCAGTGCCAAGCAGGTTTAGATTATGGTATACGCAGCATTCCCTCTACTATATTAATAGATGAAGAGGGCAGAATTATAGCAAAAAATTTAAGAGGAGAAAAATTAGCCAACAAAGTTAAAGAAGTAATCGAAAGTAAAAAATAATTGTTAATGATTTCAAAAGAATATATATTGCTTTCACAAATAGATAGTCCTTCGGATTTAAAAAAACTAAAAAAAGAAGATTTAATCCCTCTATGTGAAGAACTAAGGCGATATATTGTCGAAGTTACATCAACTAACCCGGGACATTTAGGAGCAAGTTTAGGTGCTATTGAATTAGCAGTAGCAATACATTATGTTTTCGACACACCTGAAGACAAATTAGTATGGGACGTAGGACACCAAGCCTATGCACATAAAATATTAACAGGACGTAGAGATGCTTTTGTACTCAACAGAAAATACAATGGAATTAGCGGATTTCCAAAGATGAGCGAAAGCGAGTACGACGCTTTTGGCGTAGGACATGCTTCTACTTCCATTTCGTCTATATTAGGAATGGCAATGTCGGCACAATTAGATGGAAATAAAAAACGAAATCATGTAGCGGTCATAGGCGATGGAGCTTTAACAGGCGGAATAGCTTTCGAAGGATTAAATCATGCAGGAATTACCAACACCAATATGTTAGTCATTCTCAACGACAATGGAATGGCTATAGAAGAAAATGTAGGAGCTCTCAGCAGGTATTTAATACGTTTAAGCGCTTCCCATACGTATAATCAGATGAAAAATAGAATATGGGATTCCTTATCACGTAGACAACGCATACGAAGAAAATTCCAACAACTACAAAATGCTATAAAAGGAAGTATTTTTAAAGGAAGCAATCTTTTTGAATCATTGGGTTTTCGTTATTTTGGACCTGTAGACGGACATAACGTCATTTCATTGATTGACTTATTAGAAGATATCAAGAAAATAAAAGGGGCAAAACTTCTTCACTGCAGAACAGTAAAAGGGAAAGGATTAAAACCGGCAGAAAATGACCAAACATTGTATCATGCCCCGGGAATATTCAACAAAGATACGGGCGAAATTATTCATCTTCCAAGCTGTCCTGATGAAGTAGAAAAATATCAAATTGTTTTCGGTGAAACCATTTTAGAATTAGCACGACAAAATGAAAAAATCGTTGGCATTACACCGGCTATGGCAAGCGGTTGTTCTATTGATATTATGATGAAAGAATTTCCTAATAGAACATTCGATGTCGGTATAGCAGAACAACATGCTGTTACTTTTTCAGCAGGCATGGCAGCAAATGGCTATATCCCTTTTTGTAATATTTATTCTACTTTCTTACAACGAGCTTATGACCAGATTATTCATGATGTAGCATTGCAAGATTTACACGTTATTTTTTGCATTGACAGAGCCGGCATCGTAGGCGAAGACGGTCCTACTCATCATGGATTATATGATTTGGCTTATTTACGCTGTATTCCCAATATTATTATTGCAGCACCTCTCAACGAAATAGAGTTAAGAAATATGATGTACACAGCCGTACACACTACTAAACCCTTTGCTATCCGCTATCCAAGAGGAGAAGGAGTAAAAAATAATTGGAAAAATAAAGCATTTGAACAAATTCCTATCGGAAAAGCCGAACAATTAGCAGAAGGAGAAAAAATAGCTGTCCTTTCCATTGGTCATATTGGGAACAATGTCATGAGTGCAATTCAAATAATAGAAAAGCAAGAAAACAAAAAAATAGCAGCTTACAATATGAGGTTTCTAAAACCTTTAGATGAAGAATTATTACATTCTGTCTGTAAACAATATCAGCACATAATTACTATCGAAAACGGAACCATTGTCGGAGGACTTGGCAGTGCTATTGCAGAATTTATCACACAACATTCTTATAGCTGTACTTTAAAAACATTAGGAGTCCCGGATAAATTTATTCAACAAGGGACAATGGAAGAACTTCATAATGAATGCGGTATATCTACAAATCATATTATAGAAGCAATAAAACAATATTTATAAGACAATTATTAACCTAAAATTAACAGAAGCTTCTTTGTGTTATTTTAGTTCAAACAAAAATATTAACAACAATAAGCTCTATAACAATAAATTAAAACAAAACTTAAAAAGCAATTTTTAAAAAAGACATATATTTTTAAAAAACGTATTTTACAATTAGTTACACAATAAATTAAAACAATACAATTAATTTTTAATTTATAAGCAACAGATAATCAATATGATAAGTTATGAACATTATTTTGTGAATTTTTTTAGTTGTTTTCTTTTTAAAAGACGAAATAATTATCTTATCTTTGCATAAGAATCTTTCAAAGATTATTTTTTTTTAAACATTTAGAAATCATTTAATAGCAAAAACACACTTGTAAAAAAGTAACATTATTTTGATATATTAGGATACAAATATAATATAAACTTTATTTATTTATAATTATGACTGATTTATTTAATTCTTTATTTAACTTAACTAATTCAAAGTCTGACACATCATCAGATGTTGTAGATTATAAGTATGGAGCTAACAAAACCGACACTCCTACTACGGGGAAAAAAGACCTTTTAGGAAATACTTCTTTGTTGCAGCAAAGAGAAAATCTACGTCCGGAAGAATCTTTTCTTACGATAGACAATTCTATAACAGAAACACCTATTATAGAAGAATCCCCTATGAAAAAACATATTGAATTAAATGAAGACGATGAATGTTTTAATTTTAACAACGTGAATAGTGAGCAAATGAAGACCTATGATTATGAAAAAGTATTGAAAAAAACGACAGAATATTTTGACGGAGAGGAAATGGTTGCCAATGTATGGATAAACAAATACGCTCTAAGAGACGGTGCCGGCAATATATATGAACAAACTCCGGACGATATGCACCAAAGACTATCAAGAGAATTTGCTCGTATCGAAAAAAAATATCCTAATCCTTTAGATGAAGTAAAAATTAATTTACTTTTAAAGAATTTTCAATATATTGTTCCTCAAGGAAGTCCTATGTTTGGAATAGGAAACGATTTTCAAATAGCTTCTCTATCCAATTGTTTTGTTATCGGAAATAAAGAAAATTCCGATTCTTATGGCGGTATAATGAAGATAGATGAAGAACAAGTTCAATTGATGAAAAGACGTGGAGGAGTGGGACATGATCTTTCACATATTCGTCCCGAAGGAAGTTTAGTAAACAATAGTGCTATTTCTTCGACAGGGATAGTTCCTTTTATGGAACGTTATTCAAATTCAACACGCGAAGTCGCACAAGGAGGACGTAGAGGAGCGTTAATGCTGAGTGTATCAATCAAACATCCTGATGCGGAAAAGTTTATTGATGCAAAAATGACACAAGGAAAAATTACAGGTGCCAATGTTTCCGTTAAAATCGACGACGAATTCATGGAGTGCGTTAAAACAGGCAAACCTTATGTACAACAATATCCCATTGATTCACCTGATCCGGTAATACGAAAAGAAATAAATGCTAAAACTTTATGGAATAAAATTATTCATAATGCTTGGAAATCGGCAGAACCCGGAATCTTATTTTGGGATACCATTAAAAGAGAAGCCATTCCTGATTGTTATGCAGAACAAGGATTCGAGACGGTTTCAACCAATCCCTGTGGCGAAATCCCTTTATGCCCCTATGATAGCTGTCGATTATTAGCATTAAACTTATATAGTTATGTAGATCATCCATTTACGGAAAAAGCAAGTTTTAATTTTGAAAAATTCAAAAATCACACAATGATTGCTCAACGCTTGATGGATGATTTAATTGATTTAGAAATAGAAAAAATAGATAAAATTCTTATAAAAGTAAATTCGGATCCGGAAGAAATAGCAATTAAAAGAACCGAAAAAGAATTATGGGAAAAAATTAAAGACAAATCTTCTTTAGGACGCAGAACAGGCTTAGGAACAACAGCCGAAGGAGATATGCTTGCCGCTTTAGGCATACGCTACGGCTCTGAAGAAGCCAATAAATTTTCAACGGAAGTACATAAGCAACTAGCATTAGCAGCTTACCGTTCATCGGTTGAATTAGCAAAAGAAAGAGGTGCTTTCCCTATATACGATACTGAAAAAGAAAAAAATAATCCTTTCATTCAACGCATAAAAGAAGCAGACCCGGCTTTATATCAAGACATGTGTCAATACGGAAGAAGAAACATTGCTTTGCTAACAATTGCACCGACAGGAAGCGTAAGCCTATGCACACAAACAACATCCGGCATAGAACCTGTATTTATGATTGCCTACGTTAGAAGAAGAAAGGTAAACCCTAACGATCAAAATGTAAAAGTTACCTTTACCGATCAAAATGGAGATTCTTTTGAAGAATATCAAGTATTTCATCCAAAATTTAAAGTGTGGGCACAAACAAAAGGCTACAATGTAGAAGAACTAAAATACATGTCCCCAAAAGAGTTGGAAAAACTTATAGAACAATCGCCTTATTATAAAGCTACAGCTCATGATGTAGATTGGCTAATGAAAGTCAAGCTACAAGGTTCTGTTCAAAAATGGGTTGACCACTCTATCAGCGTTACGGTCAATATTCCCGAAAACGCATCCGAATCGATTGTAAATGAAATTTATCAAACAGCATGGGAAAGCGGATGCAAAGGAATGACTATCTATAGAGAAGGCTCAAGAGATGGTGTTTTAGTTAAAAATGGAAGTACAAATAATGCTAATCAAAATAAAAGCTTTGGAGAAACCAATGCACCTAAACGTCCTAAAGTGCTATCTGCCGATGTAATACGATTTAAAAACAAAGAAGAAGACTGGGTAGCTGTTGTCGGATTAGTAGAAGGAAGACCTTATGAAATATTTACCGGAAAAACCGAAAGTCTTTCAGCACTTCCAAAATGGGTAAAACACGGTAAAATTATTAGAGAAAAAGCATCGGCAACCGAGCCGGCAAGATATGATTTTTACTTTGAAGATCAAGATGGTTATGGAGTTACTATTCAAGGATTATCGAGAATGTTCTTAAAAGAATACTGGAATTATGCAAAACTTATTTCCGGTATTCTACGACATGGAATGCCGCTACCCAGTGTTGTTAATTTAATAGATAAATTACGTTTAGATGACGACAACATCATGACATGGAAAAATGGCGTATCAAGATCTCTAAAACGTTATATCAAAGAAGGAACAAAAGTTAAACAAGTTTGTCCTGAATGCAAACAAGAAACATTGGTCTATAAAGACGGTTGCGTAACTTGTATGAGTTGCGGACATTCCAAATGCGGATAAGATTTTGCTACTAATATGGATACAACTTCTTATACTTTTCATCATCAAGTTCCGATACAAGTAAGAATGACGGACATAGACCCTGTAGGTCATGTAAATAACAGTGTACAACTTACTTACTATGATTTAGGTCGGCTAAAATATTTGGAAACTATTCAGAAAAAAGAAATCGATTGGCAGGAGTTGGATATGGTAGTCGTGCATACTGCTTGCGATTTTTACAATTCAATTTTTCTAAATGATAACATCGTTGTTGAAACCAAAGTCGTTGGAATAGGAGAAAAAAGTGTCAAAATCTTACAAAGAATCATTGACAACACAACTAACGAAATCAAAAGTACTTGTTATTCGATAATGTCGGGATACGATAAAAAAAACAATTGTTCTAAAAAAATACCCGAACACTTTAAAACCAAAGTATTGGAATTTGAAAAATAAACAGTTAAGCTAATTTGAAATTCATATCTTCAATTACCATTTATAACAATATTTTCCCTTGGGTAATGTTCCCATCAAACACTTTTTAAAAATAGAGGTTGTATGCCATTTTATGAGTAATATTCCATAATGTGTATAAAGTTTTATCGAACAACAATAAAAAAAAGAGCATTCGTTTGAACACCCTCTTTTTTGAAAGTTATAAATAATTATTTTAATTTTTAATCTTCTTCGGTTTGCGATTCTTCGTAAGCTTTCAATAATGCGGATTGTACTTCAGCAGGAACTTGTTGATAATCGGAAAACTTCATTCCGTACGAAGCTCTTCCACTTGTTAAAGAACTTAAAGAAGTTGAATATTTATTCATTTCAGCCAATGGAACTTTTGCGCGTATTTTTTGGTAATTCCCTTCGCTATCCATTCCCATTACAACGGCTCTTCTTCCTTGTAAATCGGTCATAACACTTCCCATATTTTCAGAAGGAACAAAAACTTCAACATCATAAATAGGTTCAAGAATACGTGCTCCTGCATTTTTAAAAGCTTCTCTAAAAGCATTACGTCCTGCTAATTTAAATGCCATTTCATTAGAATCAACGGGGTGCATTTTTCCATCGTAAATATTTACACATATATCGCGTGCGTAAGAGCCTGTCAATGGACCTTCTTCCATTTTCTCCATAATTCCTTTAAGGATAGCAGGCATAAATCGAGCGTCAATAGCTCCTCCGACAATACAATTATTGAAAACTAATTTTCCACCCCAAGCAAGTTCATGGGTGTCTGTTCCACGAATAGGATATTTCGTTTGGTTAGGCATGCCGTCGTAATAAGGTTCTATTAACATATGAACTTCACCGAATTGACCTGCTCCTCCCGATTGCTTTTTGTGGCGGTACATGGCTTCAGCCGATTTAGTAATGGTCTCGCGATAAGGTATTTTTGGACTAATAAAATCGACTTCTATTTTGTTTAGTTTCTCAATAATCCAACGATTGATATTCAAATGTTGCTCGCCTTGTCCCGATACGATTGTTTGTTTTAATTCTTTTGATTGCTCAACCAATAAAGTTAAATCGCTTTTGCGTAACTCTGCTAAAATAGCTCCTAATTTTTCATCATCGCTCGAATTTTTTGCTTTGATAGCGGTACGGAATTTAGGTTCGGGCAAAACTGTCGGCAAGATAATGTCGTTAGCATTTTTAGTTGAATTCAAAGTGTGTTGCGAGCTTACGTTTTTTAATTTAATACTTGCAACTATATCACCTGCACACGCTTTTTCTATTTTTTCACGGTTCTTTCCGGCAATAGAAAGCAGTTGTGATATTCTTTCTTTTGAGCTATTCACTGCATTGACAGCATCCATTGCTTCGGTAAACTCACCATTGTAAATTTTCATAAACGATACTTCACCCAAGTGTTGCTCTGTTGTTGTTTTAAAAACAAAAGCCGAGGGTGCTTCTTTGGAATCGTATTTTAATTCTTTCCCGTCTTTTGTCTTTTCATAAGGCATTTCATGAGGAGCAGGACAAATATCTTTAATAAAATCCATTAAAGTTGTTACCCCTTGATCCGTCTTTGCAGCTATACACATTACCGGAAACACAGAACTATCTCTAATTCCCATACGAAGCCCTTGTTTTACTTCTTCTTCGGAAAGAGTTCCTTCTTCAAAGAATTTTTCCATCAATGCTTCATCATTTTCGGCTGCATTTTCGATTAAAATATTATGTAATTCTTCTGCTTTATCTTTTTCGTTAGCCGGAATATCCGAGACAACGGCTTTTCCACCATTAGCAGGAAATTGAATCATTTTCATTTTTAAAACATCTATCACGCTATCAAAGCCGACCCCAGCATTTATAGGATATTGAATTACCGTTACATTATTGCCAAAGTTATGTTTCAATTGACGTAATGTTTCGTCAAAGTTAGCCTTATCGTGATCTAATTGATTGACAACAAACACAACCGGTTTATTTGCTTTTTTAACCCAACGCCATTGTATTTCAGCTCCTACATCTACTCCGCTTTGTGCATTCAACACCATTAATGCAGTATCTGCCACTCGCAAGGATGTAACTACTTCTCCTATAAAATCGTCAAGACCGGGACAATCTATTATATTAATTTTAACTCCTGCATGTTCTGCATACAATACGGTTGAGTAAATAGAGTTTCCTCTTTCTAACTCTATCTCTCTATAGTCTGAAACCGTATTTTTGTCCTCAACGCTTCCTCTGCGATTAATAACGCCTCCATGAAACAACATCGCTTCTGATAAAGTAGTTTTTCCACAATACGCTCCCCCTATGAGAGCAATATTCCTAATTTCACTCGTTTGATATACTTTCATTTTGATAGTCTTAATTTAATATTTTTATATATTTAGCGTATACAATTCTATTTAATAAGCTGATAATAAAACTATTAGCTTATAATAGAAAAACGTATGTTCAAGATTGCAAAGTTATAAAAATCAACAATAGAAATACACATTTCTACAAAATATTTTGATTTTTTATTTTGAATAAAAAATCCAAGCGTTTATTTTCTCTTTTTCTGCTATTTTAACGCTATTTAAAATGTATATCTAACACTGAAATTAAAGAAATTATAATCAAACATAGGCTTAGTCCCTGATTCCCTAACATAAAATAGTATTCCCGGACGAATATCAGCCTGCAAAGTCAGTGGAATATTGTCAAAATTATACTCTACTCCTCCAATAGCATTAACACCAAATTTAAACCCAATAAATTCATCATCAAGATTTTGATAAGGAAATTCTTTTCCTCCAAAAGCAAGTCCTCCATTTAAACCGCCCCCCGCAAACCAATAAAACCCGCTTTTAATTGCTCGCTCATACATTAAATTACCATTTATTTCTATTCCGAAAGCATAATGTAAGTATTTAAACCCAACATCATTTTGAAATGCTAAATTATCCGTAATAAATGTTTTATAGGAAACTCCGTTCAAAAAACCTACAATTCCACCAACACTATTATCATAAGGATTTTGTGCATGTAAATTATAACTACCTATTATTATAAAAATACATATAATTATTTTCTTCTTCATAACTGTTTTTTTTTAATGTTAAGTAAAATTTAAAATAAGGAAACGATTTTTTTTTATTTTTATTATTTTATTTTCTAATTAATTTTAATTTTAATGTATTTATAATATAAAAACAAATCAACACTGACTAATAGCATATTAAATGCCCATAAAAAAGTTACTATATCAAAATCACAAAGTACTTTGTTGATAATACCAAAAGCGTAACCTATCCTGACTTCGTTATTGCGTACTCCAAAATTTTTCATCAAATAAAGAAGCAATTGTTTTATGTCTTTCGGTTAAGAACATTGTTTTTGTTAATGTTTTGTTGCTTTAGGCAACCTAACTTTTATAACAGTAACAGTTTTAGCAATATTTAACACCTTATCCACACTCAAATTGATATTACTTGACTTGAGTATTCTTTCTAATTCTTTATATACTTTGTATGCTACAAAGCAAATGCAGACGTATGCTTCAATACGTTTGGGTGTAAAATGAAACATGGGACGCATTTCAAGCGTCCCCTTGATTACTCTATTTTTGCATAGGACACCCAAAAAGATGTCTTATAATTTACATATAACTATAAATCAGCTATATAAAAAAGTGTGTTTAAAACATTGTCAAAGTCAGGAGTAAATCGAAAAATGTATGTTTAAGATTGAAAAAGTTATAAAAATCAACAATAGAAATACACATTTCTACAAAATATTTTGATTTTTTATTTTGAATAAAAAATCCAAGCGTTTATTTTCTCTTTTTCTGCTATTTTAACGCTATTTAAAATGTATATCTAGCACTGACGTTCAGAAAATTATAATCAAACCTAGTTGTAGCTTCTCCTTTCCAAATATAAAATAGTACTCCCGGACGAATATCAGCCTGCAAAGTCAGTGGAATATTCCTAAAATTATACTCTACTCCTCCAATGCTATTAACGCCCATTTTAAAAACTACAAATCTATCATTAGTGTTTTGAAAAGTGATTATTTTTTCTCCAAAAGCAGGTCCTCCACTTATACCGGCTCCTGCAAACCAATAAAACCCGTCTTTAATTGCTCCCTCATACATAAGATTTACATTTGCTTCTAATCCGAAAGCATAATGTAAGCTTTTAAACCCAAAATCAACTTGAAATGCTAAATTATCCGTAATAAATGCTTTATAAGAACCTCCGTTCAAAAAACCTACAATTCCACCAATACTATTATCATAAGGATTTTGTGCATGTAAATTATAACTACCTATTATTATAAAAATACATATAATTATTTTCTTCTTCATAACTGTTATTATTTAATGTTAAGTAAAAAACGATTTCTTTTTTATTTTGTTATTTTATTTTCTAATTAATTTTAATGTATTTATAATATAAAAACAAATCAACACTGACTAATAGCATATTAAATGCCCATAAAAAAGTTACTATATCAAAATCATAAAGTACTTTGTTGATAATACCAAAAGCGTAACCTATAATGATAATTATCATAAAATAAGGACTTTTTCCTTTTACTTGTTTTGTTTTTAAAGCTTTATAAATAGAAACCGGCCAACTTACAGCAAAACATATCAACATTAAAATTTCAAAAAAACTAAAATTATTGACAGTCATATTCTTCTTTTTATATTATAAAAAAAAGGAGTAAGCAATTGTATACTCCTTTTTTCAATTATTTTTACAAACGTTCAAGTTGTACAGTAAAATGTCGCATAATGTCGGCTTCCCAAGTAATTTTAAAGCCTTTAGTTATCTGCTCTCTTCTGTCAAAAACATTCTTTAATGCTACGGCAATCACATCCATATGATTATTGGTGTACACTCTTCTTGGAATAGCTAAACGTAAAAAATCATTGCCTCCAAAGCGATTTTCGCGTGTTACAGGATCGCGGTCGGCTAAGAGATAGCCTATTTCACAACCTCTTATGCCTGCCTCAAGATAAAGTTCTACGGTCAATGTCTGAGCAGGAAATTCTTCTTTTGGAACTCTGGTTAAAACTTTCGATGCATCAACAAAAATAGCATGACCGCCGGCAGGGCGTTGATACGGAATGCCAAACTCATCTAAGCGTTGTGCCAAATATTGCACTTGTTTAATACGTGTTTCCAAATTTTCAAATTCTGTGTTTTCATCTAATCCTATTGCTAAAGCATTCATATCACGACCACTCATTCCACCATAAGTAATGTAACCCTCATTAATAATCCCAAATATTTTTGCTTTATCATACCATTCTTCCACTCGAGTAGCAATAAAACCTCCCATGTTAACCACTGCATCTTTTTTAGCACTCATTGTCATGCCGTCAGCATAGGTAAACATTTCTTTACAAATCTCTTTAATGGTTTTATTTTCGTATCCTTTTTCTCTTGTTTTAATAAAATAAGCATTCTCGGCAAAGCGAGCCGAATCAAAAAGAACAGCTTTTTTATATTTATCGGCTATTTTTCTAACTTCACGTAAATTTTCCATAGAAACAGGTTGACCTCCAGCCGTATTATTGGTAATTGTTACAATAACAAAAGGTATTTTATCGGCATTTTCGGCTAAACATTTATCGAGTTTTATCGGATCTACATTTCCTTTGAAAGGAATTTCGAGTTGAGTGTCTTTGGCTTCGTCAATAGTACAATCAATAGCATAGGCTTTTCTCGACTCTATATGTCCTTTGGTCGTATCGAAATGTGAATTGCCCGGCACCATATCGCCGGCTTTGATTAAACACGAAAACAATACGTTTTCAGCTGCTCTACCTTGATGAGTCGGCAAAACATATTCAAAACCTGTAATGTCATTGATTGTTTTTTTCATCTTCAAATAAGAGTTCGCACCTGCATAACTTTCGTCGCCAAGCATTAAGCCAGCCCACTGTCTATCGCTCATGGCATTTGTTCCCGAATCGGTTAATAAATCTATATATACTTGTTCTGCTTTTAATTGAAATACGTTGTTATGAGCTTCTTTTATCCATTTTTCACGCTCAGCACGTGTGCTTTTTCGGATAGGCTCAACCATTTTAATCTTCCAAGATTCTGCAAAAGGTAATTCCATAATTATATTATTTTTATAGTTATTTTTAAATTTATATTTGATTAGTCGTTTAATTTATTTTGTTTTTTGTTAAAAAACATAAAAGTAAGGATCTCTTTCTTTGAGATTTCTATATTTTAATTTTATATCAACTACTAATTCTTTCATATTTTGCAAAAATAACCATTTTTTTTTAAATAAAAAATATTTTTTTATTTTAATGGGAACATTTCTTTTTCAACATATTCACATAACAAATGTCCTACTGTTATATGGGATTCTTGAATACGTGGAGTGTCTTTCGAAGGAATGTTTATCAAAATATTGCTAATGTTCTTTAATTTTCCTCCATCTTGTCCTGTAAAAGCAATGGTAGCAATCCCTATTTCGTTTGCTTTTTGAAAAGCTTGAATAATATTTTCAGAATTTCCCGATGTTGACAAACCTATCAATACATCTCCTTTTTTTCCGTTTGCTTGTAGTAAGCGTGCATACACATAGTTAAATCCGTAATCATTGCCTACCGCTGTAAGATAAGATGTATTGCAATGCAATGCCTCAGAAGCTAATGGTGGACGGTCGTAGTAAAATCGTCCTGACAACTCAGCAGCAAGATGTTGAGCGTCGGAAGCACTTCCCCCATTTCCACAAAAAAAGATAGTCCCTCCTTGTTTTAAACTTTGAGTACATACCGTTATCGCTTTTTTAATTTGATGTAATAAGACTTCGTCTTGAAGGATATTTTGTTTGACTTCAATGCTTTCTATTATCTTTTTCTTAAGCTCCATAATTTTTTTAAATTAGTTCATATAGCGACTGTATTTTTGCTGTCAATATATTCCAAGCATATTTATTTTTTTCTTTTATAATATTTTTTTCAAAAATTTCCTGTCTGTTATTTTCATAAAAATCGACTAAAGATGCTGCAATCTCACTACTTTCGGGTGCTACTGCATAGCCTATTACTCCATGAGGAACTATTTCGGCTAAACCTCCTACTTTGGTAACTAACATGGATTTATTAAAATGAAAAGCAATTTGTGTTACTCCGCTTTGAGTGGCAGTTTTATAAGGTTGCGTTATAATATCACACACTGAAAAATAAACATTTACTTTATCATTTGGGATAAAATCAGTATGTAATATTACCAAGTTTTCTAATTCTAATTCTTTGATTTTTTGACGATAAAATAATTCACCTTCGTAAAATTCTCCTGCAACTATCAATTTTGTGTTGTATTGTCGTAAACGCTCATCAGCGAAAGCATCTAATAATAAATCCAATCCTTTATAAGGGCGAATAAAACCGAAAAAAAGTAAATAACGACAATCTTTATCTAAATTCAATTGGGATAAAGCAAACTCTCTATCTAATTTTTCTCCATAATGGTCGTAAATGGGATGAGGAGAAAAAGTTTTTGGTTTATTGTTTTTATCAAATTGATTAATATCGTCTATTACCGACTCAGATAGTGCAATGAAAGCGTGCATTTGTTTGACAAAACAAGGGGATAATATTTTATCTAACAAACTTGGCTCATGAGGTATCATATTATGTACTAAAGCAATACATTTTGTTTTTTGGTTCTTTCTAATTTGTCGAGCAATTGTTCCAAAACAAGGAGCCATAAACGACATCCAATAACAAAAAATAGCTAAATCGGCTTCTTTTTTTCGTAGTTTTTTCCCAACAGTTACCCAATTGATTGGATTAATGGAGTTTATCTTACGTTTAATCTTTATTTCTTGAGGTGGTGGGTCATTGGTAAATTGGGTTTTCCCGGGAAAAAGAAACGAAGGATACTGTAGCGTAAAAGTAATCATTTCAACTTGATGCCCTTCCTTAATATATTGCTGTGCCAATCTTTCATTAAAAGTGGCTAAACCTCCTCGATAAGGATACGATGTTCCGATAATTAGAATTTTCATTTTTTCAATATTTCCGCGTAAAAGGGTATTTAAGTACGATTTTAAAATGTGCCCATAGTGTTTTGCATAAACCAAAATGCTTTTTCATAATACAATACCTTTCTTTCCAAGCTCTTTTTCGGTTAACGCTTGATGTGCCTGCTATCATAAAATTCGATAAATAATCATCCATATAGATATTGCTTTCCGACTGCATTAATACTTTAATTACCCAATCATAATCAGATGCTATACGGTATTGCAAATCATACAAAGGTGCTTTATCTCTTTTAACAAGAATGGATTGATGACAAACTACCAATCCGTTTAACATGTGGTTTAAATGTAAATCAGAAGGAGCTATTTTATGTCGTTCTCCTAAAGGTCGATCGTTTTGATCTATTATTAATGATTGTCCATACAATACGGTTGGATTTTGATTTTCGTTTATTTTTTTTGCTATTTTTTCCAAGGTGTCGTTTGCATGAATTTTATCTCCTGCATTCATAAACCAAATATAATTTCCTTTAGCAAGTTCAATTCCTTTATTCATAGCATGATACAATCCCGTATCGGGTTCACTTATCCAGCGAAATTGATGAGGAAAAATTGCATAATTGCCATTGCGAATGTCTGCTTCGTATTTTTCGACAATTGCTATCGTTCCATCGGTCGATTTTCCATCAATAATTAAGTGTTCAAAATCAGAATATGTTTGATTAAGAACACTTTGAATAGTTTTTTCTATGACTATTTCAGCATTGTAAGTAATGGTTATAATGGTAACGATAGGTGTTGACATATTATACTTTTTCTTTTAAATACCATTCATACACAAGGCGTATTCCTTTTTTTAATGCAGTCGTATGTTTCCATCCTATCTGATGTAACCTATCGACATTCAACAACTTACGCGGTGTTCCATCGGGTTTGGAAGTATCGTAAACAATAGCGCCTTGATAATTTACAATTTCTTTAATTGTTAAAGCAAGGTCGTAAATACTTAAATCTTCGCCTGTTCCTATATTCACATGAATTTCATCGGAATAATGATTCATCAGAAAAACGAGTGCATCGGCAAGATCGTCAACATAAAGAAATTCTCTCAATGCTTTTCCTGTTCCCCAAAGTACTATTTCGGGCTGATTGTTTACTTTTGCTTCATGGAATTTACGTATCAAAGCAGGCAATACATGAGATGTTTTTAAGTCAAAATTATCGTTAATACCATATAAATTGGTTGGCATAGCTGAAATAAAATCACAATTATATTGACGGCGATAAAACTTACACATCTCCAATCCGGCTATTTTTGCTATAGCATAAGCTTCATTAGTAGGTTCAAGAGCTCCTGTAAGTAAATATTCTTCTTTAATGGGCTGTTCTGCCATTTTAGGATAAATACATGAACTGCCAAGAAACAATAATTTCTTTACCTTATTGACATAAGCTGCATGAATAACATTGGCTTCTATCATTAAGTTATCGTAAATAAACTCGGCGGGATAGGTATTGTTGGCATAAATTCCCCCTACTTTAGCAGCAGCCAAAAAAACGTAATCGGGCTTTTCTACAGCAAAAAAATCGTTGACTTTTTGTTGATTACGCAAATCTAACTCCGATAAATCTTTTGTTAGAATATTATTGTATTCATATTTTTGTAGTGCACGCATAATTGCCGACCCTACTAAACCCGTATGACCGGCAACATATATTTTATCTTTTTTATTCATCATCATTATATTGTTTTAGGACGATAATTTTTTACAAATTCCAAATCGTGTTGCATCATAATTTTCACCAATTCATTGAAAGGAGTAGATGTAGGATTCCATTTTAACAGTTTTTTAGCTTTGCTCGGATCTCCTAACAATTGCTCAACCTCAGTGGGACGATAATATTTAGGATCTACTTCTACCAAAACTTTACCTGTTTTTTTGTCAATTCCTTTTTCGTTTTCGTTTTGTCCTTCCCATCTTAAGTCAATCCCTGCTTCGGAAAAAGCGAGAGTGCAAAATTCTCTTACAGAATGAGTTTCTCCTGTAGCAATCACAAAATCTTCAGCAGTGGGATGTTGAAGTATCATCCACATACACTCTACATAATCGCGGGCATAACCCCAATCGCGTTGAGCATTTAAATTTCCTAAATATAATTTTTTTTGCAATCCGTGTACGATACGCGAAGCAGCTAAGGTTATTTTGCGTGTAACAAAGGTTTCACCTCTGCGCTCACTCTCATGATTAAATAAGATTCCATTGGCAGCAAACATATTATATGCTTCTCGATAGTTTTTTGTTATCCAATAAGCATATAGTTTTGCCACTCCATAAGGCGAACGTGGATAAAAAGGGGTTTTTTCGTTTTGCGGAATTTCTTGGACTTTTCCGTATAATTCAGAAGTAGATGCTTGATATATTTTTACTTTTTGTTCCATTCTCAAAATACGCACTGCTTCCAAAATACGTAAAGTACCCACTGCATCGGATTCGGCAGTGTATTCGGGAACTTCAAACGACACTTTAACATGTGATTGTGCTGCAAGATTATATATCTCATCCGGCTGGATAGATTGAATAACACGAATAATAGACGATGAATCGGTCATATCACCATAATGCAATTCTATTTTGCGTTTTTGTTTCATGTCTTCTATCCATTCATCAAAATACAAGTGTTCTATACGACCCGTATTAAAATAAGAAGCACGACGCATTAAACCATGAACTTCATATCCTTTTTCTAATAAAAATTCAGCAAGAAAAGAACCGTCTTGACCTGTAATTCCTGTAATTAAAGCTATCTTTTTCATAACTAATCTGTGCGTTTTAATTTATATTTACTTTTCTTTGTTGATATACATAAACTCCAAAAGCCGAAAGCAATAATAGAATAATAACAATTGACGAAACCATTGATATTTTAGCACTTAATATACTCATGTGAGGAATATATTTAAACTCAATTGTATGTTTTCCGGCAGGAATCAGCATGGCACGCAATATATAATTGGTGCGAAAATGAGGAACTTCTTTTCCATCAATATAGGTTACCCAACCACCTTTGTCGTAAAAAACTTCTGAAAAAACAGCTAACTGTTCTTTGTTCGTCTCCGAAGTATAACTCAAATAATTAGGATGACACAAGGTGTTCGTAATAACGGCATTGCTATCTCTTGATATATCTTTGTTTTGCACCATGTCAGCAAAACGTTTGTCAATAATAGCTGTATCTTTTGTATTGGTTGAATACAATGATATGATTTCTTCGTCAGCATTTTCCACTATTTTTATATCGTTGACAAACCAAGCATTGCCGTAAGCGTATTTATTTTTCAAAGGGAATAATTGATTATTTCCCGTAGGAAGAATAAAATATTTTGTATTCAACATATTTAATACTTTGAATTTATCCGAATCCATTATGTCCATATTTCCCTGCTTTGATGTAACTTCCGAGTAAAATGTTTGGATTTCTTTTCCGATATGAAAATCAATCATGTCTTGATAACGACGTAATTTTGCAGGGCTGTATCCTCCAATTGATTTATGGAAATAAGAAGTACCCGATTCATTAAATGTATTGGTTGATAAGTTTAACACTCTGTAATTAATATCCGTATCTTGTAAAATCATCCTATCGGCTTCTGTCGGTTGATGATAGTTTTTAACTCTATTTTTATCTTGGAAATCATCATCGTTTAAATAGCGTTTAACAACCGTCCAACCATCAATTAAGACAAATACCATAAGACCTGCTATTAACATATTCCTGTTTTTCAATTTCCCTTTTACATATAAAAATAAAATGCTAAAAGCCAATGAAATAAAAACAAGAGAACGAAATGCATCGCTATATACCATTGATTTTCTGTAATCGGCGAGAATAGATAAAATATTTCCGCTCATTGTTTCATTAAAACCGGCATTAGCCAATTGACTTTGAAATTGGGCATCGTTACTGCTCGAAAAATCGAAAAACATTGCTGCCGAAAACATTAAAAACAAGCACAAACCTGCTACTATAAAATAACTGATTTTTATCTTTTTCAACAATTCTTCTTTTTGCATTGTGTTTGTTATTACTTCTTTCAATCCTAACATTCCCAATATCGGCATTGCCACGCCGGCAATAATTAATGCCATAGCAGGCGTTCTGAATTTATTATAAAAAGGTAAATGATGAAATAATAAATCATTAATCGCATCGAAATTTTTTCCCCACGATAAAATCAAGGAAATGATAAAAACTACTAATAACCACCATTTTTCAGGACCTTTCACAATTAGTAAGCCCAAAACAAACAAGAAGCAAACAATGGCTCCGGCATAAACGGGACCTGAAGTAAAAGGTTGTTCGCCCCAATAGGTAGGTAAATAAGGTGAACCATAGCCGTTTTGTCGCAACGCTTGCATGGTTTCCGAATCGGAATCCAACTCCGTATGTCCACCTCCATAAAGATTGGGAACCAAGAGTGTAAATGTTTCCATTTTACCATAACTCCAAGCAAAAGCATAATCTTTTTCCAATCCTCCTTCATTGGGACTTGTTGCAGTTTCCTGTTTGTTTTCAGGTGTTATGGTCAGTTCGGAACCGCCTCGCATGGTGTCTTTGCTATAAACATAAGTAGGTAAAAGCGTTCCCATATTGGGAATAATCGCTAAAATAGCAGCAATTAATAACACCGCAGCTGCTTTAAAGTAAGAGTTTAATTCTTTTTCTTTTAAATAATAGAAAAAATAAACAATCACAATAACACCTATCATTATTAAAGCATAATACGTGATTTGAAGGTGATTGCTCGCTATTTCCAATCCTACAAAAATCAGAGCAATGATACTTCCTAAAATATATTTTTTGCGAAAAGCAAGAATAACTCCTCCTATCATTGGCGCAATATAAGCCATCGCATAACCTTTGGTAACATGTCCCGCCTCAATAATAATAAAATTATAAGAAGCGAAAGCATATACAATCGCCCCCAGTAAACTTAACCACACATTGGCTCCTATACATAACATAAAAATATAAAAACCAATCAAATAAACAAACATCATTCCGGCATGAAACAAAGGAAGTCCGCCACGGAAAATAAAACTTAGTTTCTGAAAAACATTAAAATAGGGTATACCCCATAAAGTAGTGGTAGGCATACCGCTAAACATTGCATTTGTCCATTCCGAATATTCACCGGTTGCTTCTCGATAGGCTTTCACTTCTTGTGTCATTCCCGCTACGCTTACCATATCACCTTGGGGAAGGTCTTTGTCATCGAAAAATACAGGACTAAAATAAATAAGTGTTAACAAATACATGATTGCAATAGCAGCAATATGAGGTAGAATTTTTTTTAATAAAACCGAAAAAGGATTTTGTGGTTTTTTTGAAGCTATAGACTTCTCTTTTACGTTATTATTTTTCATGGAGACCAAAAATTAATGTATTATATTAAAAATGCAAAATTACATTTTTTTTTAAACAATATTGATTATAATACAAACTATTAATTAAAGCAAAACTTTGTGTGACAAATTTTTTTTTTACATTACCAAAATAAAACCTTTATAAATGTAATGTCTGTTATCATCTAAAGATACCTTTAATACATAGCTAAAAATATTATTGTGAGCATTTTTCCCATTTATTTCTCCTCGCCATTTGAAATTAATGTCTTTTGAACTAAATACTCTATTCCCCCAACGATCAAAAATATCAATATGAATGGATTTGATTTGATGTTTTTTTGGTAATATCAAAGAAAAATAATCATTAAGATTATTATTATCAAAGGGAGTTATAGTATTGGGTAAGAACAAATTAAAATCACAAGTGTCAATAGTAATACTATCGGTATTAATGCACTTACTTTTAAAAACAGTAACAGTATAAGTACCCGGCTTTGTAATTTCAATTTGATGCGATGTTTGTCCCGTACTCCATAAAACACTATCGGATTGAGTGGTTACTTTGAATGTAGATGAAAAATTTTCACAATAATCCAATGTCAAATTTTCTATTTTTATAGGAATTTTTTCAAGGAATACGGATATGGTATCACTATGTTTACACCCTTCATAATTAGTTACTGTAACATAATACGTTCCTACCTTAGGAGCATATATAAAAGATGTATTTTCAGAAGTATTCCATTGATATGTCATAAATTCAGTCCCGGCATCTATTTTTACCGGAAAATCCAATTCCGAACAAAGAATTATATCTTTACCAAGAAAAACACGAGCTACTTCTTTAATAGTTATTTGAATTTTTATTAAACTGTCGCATTTGTAAGAATAATATTTGCAATAAGTGCCTTTTTCATTAAAAACCGTATCTATCCCATGTCCAACATAACGCTCCCCTTCACAAATAGAATCATAATAGGTAAAAAGATAATGCGAAGGAGCAACGAAAATTTCTAATCTTAGTGTATCACAATCATTAATAATAGGTTCTACCACGAATTTAATGGAAAGTTATATATGGTTACTTAAAAAATCTGGAAAGAAGTTGTACTTTTGCAGAAAAAAAAGATTATGTTTTCAGAACAATTATTTGACTTAATACTGAATCTTGACGACGAATGGAAAGTTGAGTTAGTTAAAGCAAATTTTAAGACAGAAGAAGTCGACGTATATGTAGAATACATTGGTAAAGAAGCCCAAGATCCCGATACTTTTGAGATGTATCCAATATACGATCATGCGCCAAGTCGTCGTTGGCGACATTTAGATACTATGCAATATAAAACATACATAAATTGCTGTGTTCCAAGAGTTAAAACACCTTCAGGTAAGATAAAAACAATAAAAACCCCATGGGCTGATTCATATGAACGGCACACTTATCTATTTGAAAGACTTGCTATTGATGTACTGCTTAGCACAAAAAACCAAACAAAGACAGCAAAACTATTGCGATGTGGTTTCAATGTTATAAATAGAATCATTTATAACTCAGTGGATCGTGGCTTGAAAAACCGCCCCAAAGACTATTACTTTGAGCATTTAAGTGTGGATGAAAAATCATTCAAAAAAGGACATAATTATGTAACCGTATTAAGTGATCCACTATCAGGTGTTGTAATTGATGTGTCAGAAAATAGGGACTATGTAGCTTGTATTCAAGTTTTTGAACAAACTATTAAGCATGAACATAAGAATAAAGTAAAAACTGTAAGTATGGATATGTGGCAATCATATATCAATGCAACAAAAAATTTCTTGCCAAACGCTGAAATTGTTCATGATAAATTTCATTTGGTAAAATGCTTAAACGAAGCTATTGACAAAGTAAGAAAAAGGGAAGTAAGACATAATGAGGAACTTAAAAACACAAAATACCTCTTTCTTAAAAATCTTGAAAATCATACTGAAAAACAACGCATAAAGTTTGAATCCATTGCAAAAGCTAATTACGAAGTAAGCCGAGCATGGAGGATAAAGGAGAATTTCAGAGATATATTTGGCTGTGAATCGTTAGATGAAGCATTCTCTTTGGTTATGCAATGGATAGGTAATGCCACACATGCTAAAATTGATGAGATAACAAAGGTGGTAGATACTTTTAAAAAACATTTAAGAGGTATTATTAATGCTATGCTAAGCACGTTTACCAATGCAATGGCTGAAAGGTTGAACGGTAAAATACAAGAAGTGAAAGCGTGTGCAAGAGGATATAGAAGATTTGAAAATTTTAGAAGTGCAATCCTATTTTTTTACGGTGGTTTATATCTTTACCCATTAAATTAACAGTAGAACCGAAAAATTAAATTGATAATATTATGAGAAAAATAGAGAAAATTTTCAGCGGTAAAACATTAGCTATTTTATCCGGAGGAGGAGATACTCCTGCCATTAATTCAAGTATAAAAAACATTAGAGATAGAGCTCTTTTGCTTGGCTTTAAAGTATATGGTATCCGAACAGGCTGGAAAGGCTTGTTGGGAGATGGCGATATAGTGGATTTAACGAATCAATCTTATAATGGTTTGTATGGAGGAACGGCTTTGCTTTCGAGTCGAACCAATCCTTTTCCTACTAAAAATAATCCGACATCTCGTGTTCCTCAAATTTTAGAAAATTTGAAAAAATACAAAATAGACGTTCTTGTAACAATAGGAGGAGATGATACCAACGGAGCTGCCAAACGCTTGTATGAACAGGAAAAAATACCGGTTATAGGATTTCCTAAAACAATAGATAATGATTTAAGAACCAGAACATTTCATTCTTATGGAAAAGAAAGTATAGAAGCAGTTTTATGTCCCGGCTTTCCTACAGGAGCATTGCGTGTGAGTGAAATGGTAAGACATTTACGTTCAACCAATGAGTCGCATCAACGTATTATGGTAGTTGAAGTAATGGGGCGCGATGCCGGTTGGTTGACAGGTAGTGCTTTGTTTGGCGGAGCCGAATTATTATTAGTGCCTGAATGTCAAATGACAAAAGAAAAAAAAGAACGGTTTTTCGAAGTAGTTAAAGAAAGATACAGTGAAAAGAAAAATTTAATTATAGCTGTTTCGGAAGGGATAAGATGGTGGGATGATGAAACAAGTCAGTTAAGTATGGTGCATGCAAGTTCTGAAACAGATGAATATGGACATAAACGTTTTGGAGGTGTGAGCGGAGTTGTAGCTTCCGAGATATCCAATAAATTAGGGATTTCGGCTCGATCTCAAATTTCAGGTTATTATCCTCGTTCGGGCTATTGTAGTCAATATGATGCAAAACTCACGGCTGCATTAGCCGATAAAGTGCTTGATTTATTATTGCGTGAAGATTACGGTAAAATGCCCGTAATGAATAAAATTGTAAAAGAAGACGGATTAGAAGAGTATAATACTACTGCTATTGATATGGGACACATTGGAAATCAACCATTGCAAAATATTTATTACGATTCGGAAAACTTTACTTTTACCAATGCTTATATTGATTTTCTTAAAAATATTTTAGGCGAACCTTATGTTCCTTCTTTCGGCTATAATTTTAAAAAGGTTGTTCCTAAATAGATTTGGCGTTATTTTTGCAATAGTTTTTAATATTAAAAAAATATTTCTTATGAAACAAATACGTTTTATTTTTATCAGCTTGTTAATCATTTGCTTAGGGAATGTGTTGGCTCAAGAGACCAAAGAGCCGCCCAAATCGTATTTTAGTTTATCCCAATCGTTAGTTGATTTTGGAAGTGTTAATCTTGGTGCTACAAAAACTATTAATGTAACTTTCACCAATACGGGAAAAAAGCCGCTTATTATCTTTAATGTTTACACCAATTGCGGGTGTACGGAAGTAGATTTTCCTAAAGAGCCTTTTGCACCCGGAAAATCGGGAACCTTAAAGATTTCCTACAGTGCAACCGAAGGGGAAGGAGTTTTTAGTAAAACCATTACTGTCAATACCAATGCTAAAAATAAGAAAGAAAATCTTAAGATAGAAGGTATTGTAGTCCCTAAATAAGTAAAAACAATAAAAAAAACAGGGGTTCCCGTTAGAGAACCCCTGAAAACTATGAAAAAAAACTACTACTTCTTTGATTTATCAAAATGTGATTTGTATTTGTTTAAATATTTATCTACGCGTCCTGCCGTATCTACTAGTTTCATTTTACCGGTAAAGAAAGGATGCGAAGTATTCGATATTTCTAATTTAACTAAAGGGTATTCTTTCCCATCTTCCCAAACAATGGTATCTTTTGTTTTTACAGTCGATTTGCTTAAAAAGGCAATGTCGTTTGACATGTCTTTAAAAACAACAAATCTATAATCTTTTGGGTGTATATCCGCTTTCATTTTCTCTCAATATGTTATATATTATATACTCAATAAAAACTTTGCAAAAATATAATTTTTTTTAATACCTTTTGCAGGGTTTAGTTAAAAACTTTAAAAAAATTATTTTTGGGTGGACAATGGGATTCGAACCCACGACCTTCGGAACCACAATCCGACGTTCTAACCAGCTGAACTATGTCCACCATTGAATTTTGAAATGCAAAAGTATAATTTTTTTACATATAAAATAGAATCTTTACCGATTTAAAAATTTAATTAAAAAAATAAGGATAAAAATCTAAAAATCAAAGGAATAAAAAACAGAAATAAGGAATTTTCTTGTCTTAAACTTGGATTTTCAATTTATAATTATTCCATTTTTAACACATAAAATGGAATAAAACAAACTTTTTATCGCATTTTATTGATACAATATATTAATAAAAACGAATTATAAACGAAACAATAAAAGGAAAAATATTTAGTTATTCAATAATAATTTAATTGTTAAAATTACACTATGAATCTAAAAAAAATTGCATTTTTTTTCTTTTCTTTCTTTTTTCTTACGTTATCGGCACAAAATCCAATAGCTGTCGGAGAATGGAGAACGCATTTTAATTATACAAATGGGAAAAAAACTGCCATTTTGGATGAAATTGTTTTTTTGGCAACAAGCAATTCTCTTTTTTATACAAATATTAATGATAATACAATACATCGATTAGGAGTATTAGAAGGGTTAAATGATATTGGGATTCAAACGATAGAAGCAAGTCAATCAACAAAAACATTGGTAATATGTTATTTGAATTCCAATATTGATTTGTATTATAATGAAATGATTTTCAATGTTCCTGATATTGCAAAAAAGCAAATCAACGGCGATAAATCCATATATAATATTCATTGTGAAGATAAATATGCTTATTTGGCTTGCGGTTTTGGAATTGTGGTTCTTGATTTAAAAAAGAGAATTATTCTCGACACTTGGTTTTTTTCTAAAGAAGGACAAACTATTGCTGTAAACGATATTGCTATTTGCAATGATACGATTTATGCGGCGACGAATAAAGGAATTTATTACAATCAATTAAAAAGTACGACAATTGCCCAATTTTCTTCATGGAAAGAAGAAATAGATTCATTCGTAAATAATAAAAAAGTAACTTTTATTGAGAGTTATAATAATAAAATATATGCTGTTATAGACGAACCTTTATATGCATTCGATACTTTGTATAACGAAGATAGTTCTGATTATAAAATAGATTCGACAATATTACAAACAGTTAGTTTTGTTTATTCTACACAAAACAACAAGTGGGCGATAGATAGTGTTTTTGGGTTTGAAGAGATTAAAAATATAAGAAATGTTAATGATTATCTGATTATTACAAGAGGATGGGGTGCCAATACTTATAAAAGTAATAATAACAAATTGGAATTAAGCAACTCATTTTCATCTCTGTTTACTTCAGATGCTATTTGTAATCAAAGGGGATATATTTACATTGCTGATCAGCACGAAGGTTTGGTTTGTCAAACTTCTGAAGGAACTGTAAGGTATTTTTTACCCGGACCGGCTACAGACAATGTATGGGCGATTAATGTTGCACAATCTGTTTTAGCCGGTGTTCCGGGTTCTCATGATGATTGGGTGCCTTCATGGCACCGAACAAGTGTAAGTATTTTTGAAAAAGAAAGATGGAATAATCTTTTGTGTTATGAATCGCCTCTTGATCCATATTATATCTACGATGCTTTGGATATTTTAATCAATCCTAATAATACGGAGGAAATATTTATCGCATCTTATATATCAGGATTAGTACATATTAAAGATAGAAAAACGATACAAATTTATAATGACAAAAACTCCCCTTTGGAGAACTTTGCCGGTAGAGTACAAGTCAATTCGCTTGCGTTCGATAAAGATTTTAACTTGTGGATGCTCAATTCGAAAGCGACTAATCCGTTATTAGTTCGTATGAAAGATGGAACATGGAAATCGTTTAATATTTATTTAACGGGTGGAGATATCGTTGGAAAAATATTTATCGATAGTCGTGGTTGGATATGGATGACCGGCAATAGAGAAACCTCTTTATTGATTTACAATCCTAATGGAACACCTTTAAACACGGCAGATGACCGGCTTGTAAAATTAAATACGGCTTTATCCGAAACCGAAGGTGCTTTTGATTATATTTACTCTATCACGGAAGATAAAGACGGAAAAATATGGATAGGAACCAATAAAGGAGTGAAAGTATACCATAATCCTTCTAATTTATTAAAAAATCCGACAACACCTCCTCAAGCAGTATACATAAGTGAAATTCTGGGAGATGGTGGCGATACCATTCCTCAATTATTATTAAATCAAGAAGCAATAAAGTGTATAAAAGTAGATGGAGGAAATCGTAAGTGGATAGGAACCGGTAATGCAGGAGTTTTTCTTGAATCGGAAGATGGAAAAGAAGAATTATTGCATTTTACGGTCGAAAATAGTCCGTTGTTATCTAATTCTATTTCAGATATTGATATTGATGGAAAAACAGGAGAAGTTTTTATTGCTACGGACAGAGGATTGGTCTCTTTTCGTTATACGGCTACCGACGGGAATGAAAATTATGATGAAATTAAAATTTTCCCTAATCCGGTAAGAGAAGACTTTTCAGGATATATCTCAATAACAGGCTTAAAAGAAAATTCCGAAGTAAAAATTACGGATGCTTACGGAGGTTTAATATATAGAATGAAATCTTATGGAGGGACAGCATCGTGGAATGGCTGTCACTTCGATGGAAGAAAAGCAAGTACGGGAGTTTATTTTGTATTTGTTTCCGATGCAACAGGAAAAGAAAAAAAAGCAGGTAAAATTTTATTTATCAAATAATATGAACGTATGAAGACACGCATTGAAACCGACAGTTTAGGACAAGTAGAAATACCACAGGAAAAATATTGGGGAGCACAAACACAACGTTCGTTAACCAATTTTAAAATTGGAAATACGCTTATGCCTAAAGAAATAATACAAATGTTGGCTATCGTTAAAAAAGCTGCGGCTTATACCAATTGCGCATTAGAAAATTTGTCGGAAGAGAAACGCGATAGAATTGCACAAGTCTGTAACGAAATAATAGATGGAAAACTATGGGAACATTTTCCATTGGTTGTATGGCAAACAGGTTCGGGAACGCAAACCAATATGAATCTTAACGAAGTGATATCTAATAGGGTAGAAATTTTAAAAGGAGGAAGTTTAAACAAACCGACTCGTTTTGTTTCGCCCAACGACGATGTAAACAAATCACAATCTACCAATGATGTGTTTCCTACGGCTATGCGTATGGCAGCCTATACTATTTTAACGGATAAAACAATTCCGGCATTAGAGAATCTTAAATCAGCTTTCAATAAAAAAGAAAAAGAATTTAAAAATATCGTAAAAATAGGACGCACTCATCTTATGGATGCCACACCCATTGGTCTTGGGAGTGAATTTTCGGCTTTTGTTTCACAATTGGATTTTGGGATAAAAGCATTAAAAAACACCCTTCAACATCTTTGTCTGTTGCCTATAGGCGGAACAGCAGTCGGAACGGGATTAAATGCACCAAAGGGATACGATACTTTATGTGTAGAATTTATTAATCAATTTACCAATAAAAAATTTATTCCGGCTAAAAATAAATATGAATCCATAGCTTCTCAAGACGCATTGGTCGAGACATCGGGAGCGTTGAAACAAATAGCCGTTAGTTTAACCAAAATAGCAAACGATGTCAGATTATTAGCTTCCGGTCCTCGTTGCGGATTAGGTGAAATTAATTTACCTCAAAACGAACCCGGTTCTTCTATTATGCCGGGTAAAGTAAATCCAACTCAGTGTGAAGCTGTTACTATGGTTTGTGCTCAAATTATAGGCAATGATACGACCATTACCGTTGCAGGAATGCAAGGACATTTGCAATTAAACGCCTTTATGCCTGTTATTGCTCACAATATAATAACGTCGGCTCATTTATTAGCAGATGTATGTAATTCTTTTCAAGAAAATTGTGTAAAAGGAATTACCCCTAATTTTGAAAAAACAGAAGAAAATTTACAAAATTCTTTAATGTTGGTTACCGCTTTAAATCCGCATATCGGGTATCAAAATGCAGCTAAGATAGCACAATATGCTTTTAAACACAATGTTACAATAGAAGAAGCTGCTGTAAAACTACAACTTGCTACTTCTCGACAAATACGAGAATGGATAAATCCGAAAAAAATGATATAGTCAATTTATTTTTTATATTGAAAAAAAATGAGTAAAATTATGGTTTTAAAAATTAAAAAAATGAAAATTATTAAATCCGTCTTTGTTTTCAGCTTTGTTTTAATTGTTGGTATGTTGAGTTATTCTTGTAAATCAGCGAATGACAAGAAGAATGTTAGAGGCGATGAGAAAAAAGCAAAATATATTTTCTTGTTTATAGGCGATGGTATGGGGATAAATCATGTGAACTTGGCAAAATATTTTTATAAAGAAAAGGGCGATGATATTAGTTTTACAAATTTTCCATATTTTGGAGTTTGCACAACTACAAGTCAAGATAGTGTCATTACGGATTCGGGAGCTGCCGGTTCGGCTATTGCTTGCGGAGAAAAAAATAATTTTGGAAGCATTTCGTATTATCCTTGGTTTTCTGAAGATTCTATACCTTTGTCTTTTGCTAAAATAGCTCATAAAAACGGAATGAAAGTCGGAATAATAACTAGCGTATCACTCAATCATGCAACGCCGGCGGCTTTTTATGCACAATGTCGGCAGCGTGATTTATATTATGAAATCGGAAGTCAGCTTTCGGAATCCGGTTTTGAATTTTTTGGAGGAGGAGGATTTAAACAAGCAAAAGGAAAAAACAATGACCAACCGGATTTGTATGAAAAAGCGAAGGCACATAATTATATAGTAAGCTCTAACATAAAAGATTTTGAAAATTTGAGCAAAAAAAATGCAAAATATATGTTTATTAATCCGGAGCTTGGTTCCGATAGCGACATACCGTATCTAATTGATAGAAAAAGCGATGAAGGATACGGATTAGCTCAGTTTGTTAAGGCAGGCATAAATGTTTTAGAAAATCCAAAAGGCTTTTTTATGATGGTTGAAGGTGGAAAAATTGATTGGGCGGCTCATTCCAATGACGGTGCAACCATTATAAAAGATATTTACGATATGGATTTGGCAATTCGTGAGGCTTATGAATTTTATAAAAAACACCCTGACGAAACTCTTATCCTTGTAACTGCCGATCACGAAACGGGAGGCTTATCTTTGGGAAATGCACAAATGGCTTACGCAAGCAATTTTATGGTGTTGGATAATCAAAAAATATCTATCACTAAGTTTTCCGAAAAAATAAAAGACTATAAAGAAAACAACACAAAGTATTCTGTTAATGATATTTGGAAATTGGCAGATGAGTGTTTTTTCACAAAACCGCCTATTTATACGGCTTCCGATTCAACAAGAGTTATAGAGGCTTTTAATTATTATTTTTACGCCAAATTTCCGGCAACAAGTTTAGAACCTACAATTTTATACGGCTCTGAAAATCCGATTGCTTCAATATTTGGAAATATTATTTGCACAAAAGCAGGTGTGGGATTTACAACTTGGGTGCATACGGCAAATGTAGTACCTGTGTTTGCAGTTGGAGCAGGAGCAGCAAATTTTGAAGGTATTATTGATAATACTGAAATAAAAAAAATACTCTTAGAGCTTGTTGAATGGTAAAAAAACACTATCTTTGCAAAACGAAAATATAAGTTATAAAAAAGACATGAAACAAATACGTCCAACTAACACTAAAAAATACAAAAAATGAAGAAAATAATAATAATATGTTTTGTTTTTATGTCATTTAAAGGTTTTTCACAAACTGAAAGTGATATGAAAAAATATTATGCAATTATTGATTATATTGTTAATAATGATTCTGTAATAAAAACCAGCCATACTTACTTTAATAAATATAAATCAAGTAATTTATATTTATCATCATTTAAAGGTTATTTATTGTTAGGTGGTGAATTAGCTTATAAAATATATATAGATAACTTTAAACACATTGATAAAGAAGAATTTAATAGTGATTATTATAAATATCGTAAACCAATGTGGGAAGGATATTCAACTAAAGATTCAATAGAGGGGAACTACTTAAAAGATTCATTATATAAAAACCTTTCTGAGTATTTGGAACAATGTTTAAAGAGAAAATCAGATGACAATTTAAAATGGGAATTTTTATTCTCAACTATTTATTATAATTGTGTATCCGTAGATATAAGAAAAATAAATAATCAACTTGAACCTTCCTTGAATTTTATTTTTTTATTTGATGATAAAGATAGAATAAAAGAAGTAAAAACTCAAATATATATGGGTCCTTGAGGTAGTGCCTCATCTTATATTTTTAAAAATTAAAATGTTAAAAAATAATAAAAATGAGTACTATACGATTTAATATTTTTATTAATAAATACTATGATTTTTTATTATCTTTGCAAAACGAAAATACATTAAATATCAACATTGAAAAAGATGAATAGGAACATTTTGATTGTATTGATTTTATTTTATAGCATTCATTGTAATGCAAATAATGTATTTTTTCCTCAACAAGTTCATGATACGATTTGTAAAGATGCCATTTATATCAAAACCGACAATTATGAAGGGGTTATATTTGGCAAATATTGTCCTGAAAACATCATTGATGATAAAACTTATAGATGGAGCCCTACGAAAGAAGATATAGAATATGTTGAAATATTAATAAAAAAATATATCATCAAACAAGTTAAAAAAAGAGGTTTACAAAATCAGTATGGAGATAGACCCATTATTCATTTGAATTTTGATAAGTATATAAGGCAATATATGGGATACATAAATAAGCGTGGAGAAAAAATAATAGATGTTAATTGCTTTTGGAAGTCATATCAAAATAAGTTTCCTTACTGGAAAAGAATCCGGATTGAAGTGATGGATGGTGGAAGTTATTATTGGAGCATAAAAGTGAATATTAATAAGAAAAAATGTTTTAATTATATGGTAAACAATTAGTTGGATAGTGCCTCATCTTATATTTTTAAAAACTAAAACGAGAAAAGAAATACGTAAAGAAAACCGAATTAACGAATAAGAGTTATAAATAATGAAGAAGAATTTAATATATTTATTTACGATAATTACAATTGTTATTATGTCGCTTGGAAAAGGATATTCGCAAGGAATTGTTAGAAATGTTAAATTGTATATTATTCCCATTGGAACACATTTTAGAATAAATGTGCCTTACAACAAAGTAAAAGACTATGCGACAATTAAGATTATAATAAAAGAAGCTAGAGGTTCATTAGAGAATAATGATTTTTTAGATTTAATTATTGGGTTAAAGTCAGAGCCAGTGTCAGATATAGGACAAGATTATAGAATTGTTTGTGTTGTACATAAAATTTTTGGAAAAGAAGTGCTTTACTTTAATACATTCGGTGACTTTTTATACAATGGTAAAACATATAAAAATGATAAGATAAAAACATTTGTATTTAATCATATCCCTGAAAGTTGTAAATAAAACAGAAATATTATGAGCATCACCCGGTAATGTTTCATCTTATACTTTTTAGCGACAAGCAAGGAGGTTTAGTAAAATATCCGCAGCGGCGGTTTTTTTTGTTAATTTTTTCAGTTAGAGGAAAAAAAGTAAAGAAAGAAACAAATAAAAGTATACTTTTGCAACGTTAAAAATAAAGTTCTTTTTAAAATAAAAATATGAAAAAGAGATAATAGAAGATATGAAAAAAATAGGCATTACATTAATTATAGGATTGAATGTATTATCCTGTACCTTTAGCCAAAAATCAAAAGATGTTTTTAGTGTTACAGAAGAACTTTTAAAGAGGGATAATTACGTAATTCCAGACTCTTTATTTTTATTTTTTCCTGATAATAATAAATCAATAAAATATGAGAATTTGAACATAATAAAGATCTCTGAAAATGCTGAAAAAACTGAAATTCCTTTTAAAGCTATATTTTTTACAGGTTATGAGATTATAGAAGCCTATCAATGTGAAAATAAAGAATTTTTGCAACAATTGCAGGAAGAATATAGTTCGAAGTCATTGTTTGTAGTTAAATCGGAAGACAAAGATTATTTTGTAATAAGCTCAGAAAGAGAGCTTTTAAAAGCCTATGATAGCTTACAGTTGCAAGATTATTATACAAGATTAAAAGACAAAGTAATATTATCCTTTAAAGAATCATTTAACGATATGCCTTTTTTGTATGACTCTACGACTATTAGCGGACTTCCGGTGGGTTATGAAATTCTGGTATTAAAATCAGGGAATAAATTTGTTTTACCAGAAGACCATTTGTATGAATGGTCTATATTACCTGAAAATCTGAAGCACGGTTACCGTAGCGGAGTAGCATTTAAGGAAGGAGAACCGTATATTATTTACTGGTTAGTAGCATGGTAATAAATTCTATGGTAGGAAAGTAAATCAACTAATCATAAAAAATCAAAACGAGAAAGAAAAAAACTTTAGTTAAAATCTTTTTTTATCTATTGAAACAAATAAAAGTATACTTTTGCAACGTTAAAAAAATAAAAATATAAAAAAACTGTCCTAATAGAGGGGGGCACTTAAAAGTAAACGTTAAAACATCTAAAGATGAATAAAATAATTTTAAGTTTAATATTTATTTTTTCTTTAATTTCTTGTGTTAATAATTATTCTAAAAGTAAGTATATTGGGACAAAAGAATTAGGGAATAAACTTTATCAAGAATCCTATAAAGTTTATAGTGGAGGTGTATTTGCAAGTGATTCTTATAGTTATTATTTAACTGATTCAATTAATTTCAGAGAATATATTGGAACAATAAATGATGATCATCAAAATTTATTATGTAAAAAATTAGATCATCAAAATACTGTAATAGTTTTTATTGTTTCAGAAAATTATCAATTTTATAAGAATGGAGTAAATAGTATTTATTATGACACAACAATAAAATGTATTTATAATATTGATGAATTAATACGAGATGGAAAATTTGAATAAAAATGGTAGGTGATAATGTATGGTAGTGTCCCACCTTATTCTTTTTAACCGCAAAGAACGCAAAAAAAACTCTGCGAACTTAGCGCATTCTTTGGAAACTCTGCGGTAAAAAAATAAAAGTGGGGTAAATATTTATTTTTTATTAATTGAATCAAATAAAAGTATACTTTTGCAACGTTAAAAAAATAAAAATATTAAAAAACTGTCCTAATATAGTGGGACACTTAATTTTATGGTTAAAAGAGTAATATTCGGGTTATGTTTTTTAATTTGCAGTAGCTTGTTTTTGTTTTCATGTGTTACAAAAGGAAACATTAGGACTAGCTATATAAAAAAAGAAGGATATGAGGAGTTACCGTACGATACAATAAAAGCCAAAGTTGTTAAAATAGAATCTCTTGAAGACCATTATTTAATTCAAGTGCGGAAAGGGAAAAAAATATATAGAATTTTATCAAGAAAATATGATAATGTTGATTGTGAACCTATTTGTTTAAATTCTTCATATGTGTTTATTATAAAAAAAGACATGGATGCTTGGAATTATCCTTTAGACTGTCGACTTGTTGGTAAAACAATCGTTTCTTTTAAGGATGGGAAAATCATAGGATTATATTATCCGGCAAATATGAAAGGACTTTGTATTTTTGCTATTGAATAAATTAAAAAAATGAAAAACAATATAATTTTTATTCTATTATTAATGATTGTTTCCTTTTCTTGTGTAAACATAAAAAAACTAGAAATAGGAGATAGAAACACTTGCTTTGGAGTGGGACAGATAGAACAAAATATTCCTTTTGAAACAGTAAATGCTAAAGTGTCAAAAATTATTACTCTTAATAATTATTATATAGTTTATGTTCAATCGGAGAGTAAAATATATAAAATACTGTCATACATTGAGACGGACAATATTTGTCGTGAAATACAATTAGATTCGAATTATAGTTTTGTTTTACAACTTATGAAAAGCTCTGTGAATATGGAAGAAAAATGCCTTGCTAACAAAGCGGTTGTTGGAAGATGGATAGTTATAGGGGAAGCAGCAATAGCATGTCAGGAAGGGGATTCTGTTAGAGGTTTGTATTTTGCCGAAAATTTGAAAGGACTTTGTCTTTCTGATATTGATACCTTGCAAGTTTCGCCTAACGAATAATGTGAAAAATGTCTTTGATGAAAAAATCCAAATAACATGAAATATTTAAAGTATTTATTTTTATTTATAATATTAGGATTTGGTTTACAAACTTTAAAGAGTCAAATTATTTCTTATTATGAAATGTATATGACAGTAGGATATTGGCCATCGTGTCACAGACAATTAGAAATCTATAAAAAAGACAATGGTAATATTACGCATGAATTACATGAACGAAATGTAAAATGTAAAAAAAATATCATTTCTTTAAATGATACCGGAATCATTATTGAGGATTTAATTTTAAAATTAGATAGTTTATTTAATTTAGATGAATTTATTTTTACTGTTAACCAAACATTTATTGATACGTTAAAATCAAGAGTTAAATATAAAGAAGTTTATCGTATTTCAAATGAAGATATTGATAATTTTTTTTCAAGAACAGATACTTTAATACTTAAAATATCGGATATACAAGAAGAAGAAGAGTATCGAACTGATGATGGAATTGATTATTATATAAAAATTGAATATAAAAAAAATAATCAGGATATTATTATCGAATTTGGAGGTGATTTAGAAATTTTTGTTCAGACAAGTAATATAAAAAATTGGATTCCTTTATATTTAATTTACAAAGAGCACAAAATATTTAAAAATTTAGAATTTGTTGATGAATATTTTAGTGATAAGAATTTGGAAAATATTGTATGTAGATTTATATCATGGGGGAAGGAAAAAAGGCAGTAAAAATTTAAAATTTGCATTACAATACGAACTAGGAAAGCACTTCGGTTAACCCCTCTTTATCTTTTTTTTAATTTTTATCGCTTAGCGGTAATTTTTTTATATTTTTTTATACCTTTGCAACTTTAGAAGCAACATAAATGCGATGAGTTATTGTTCTTATTTAAATGAAGAAATATTAAAAATTAAATTACTATAATATGAAACATATTATTATTGGAGGAGTTGCGGGAGGAGCCACTGCAGCCGCTAGAATTAGAAGAATTGATGAGTCCTGTGAGATTGTTTTATTAGAAAAGGGAAAATATATATCGTATGCCAACTGTGGACTTCCTTATTATATAGGCGGTGTTATCAAAGAAAGAGAAAATCTTTTTTTGCAAACCCCTGAATCTTTTGGAAATCGGTTCAATGTTGATGTTCGAGTAGAAAATGAAGCTATCGGCATTAATCCGGATGAAAAAACACTTACAATAAAAAAATCGAACGGAGAAGAGTATATCGAATCCTATGATAAACTATTATTGTCGCCCGGAGCAATACCTTTTCGTCCGCCAATTGAAGGAATTGATTTAGAAGGCATTTTCACATTACGCAATGTCCCCGATACGGATGCCATTAAAAATTATATTGATAATCATTCTGTTAAAAAGGCAGTGGTGGTTGGTGCCGGATTTATTGGTTTAGAGATGGCTGAAAATTTACATCATATAGGTGCTTCAGTATCCATCGTTGAAAAATTAAATCAAGTAATGCCGCCTATTGATTTTTCTATGGCGGCAATGGTCGAAGAACATCTCTTGCTAAAAGGAGTTAATTTATATTTGGAAAAATCGGCGACGGGATTTTACAAAAAAGACAATCGGATAGAGATACGTTTAGATAGCGGAGAAATATTAATTGCCGATATGGTTATTTTATCCATAGGAGTACGTCCCGAGACAACTTTAGCTGTACAGGCAGGATTGAAAATAGGAGAAATGAGGGGAATTTGGGTTGATGAGTATTTGCAAACTTCGGCAAAAGATGTTTATGCTGTCGGCGATGCTATTGAATTTCCACATCCTATAACTAAAAAACCCTGGTTGAATTATTTGGCAGGTCCTGCCAATCGTCAGGCAAGAATTGTAGCCGACAATATGGTTTACGGCAATAAAATAAAGTATGAAGGAGCTATCGGAACATCTATTGCTAAAGTTTTTGATATTACAGTGGCAGCAACGGGAATGTCTACCAAACAATTAATAAAAGACGGCTTATCCTATAAAACATCCGTTACTCACTCAGGTTCTCATGCCGGCTATTATCCCAATGCTTTTACCTTATCGATAAAACTGACTTTTCATCCCGAAACGGGTAGAATATACGGAGCTCAATGTGTAGGTGTTGAAGGAGTAGATAAACGCATAGACCAAATAGCTTTATTGATTAAAAAAGGAGGCGGTATTTACGATTTAATGCAATTGGAACATTCTTATGCACCGCCTTTTTCCTCTGCCAAAGACCCCATTGCTATTGCAGGCTATGTGGCAAACAATATTATTAGCGGTAAAATGCCGATTCTTACTTGGCGAGACATTCAAAAAGGAGTAATCGAAGATTATACAATAATAGATGTACGCACAAAACAGGAATTTCAATTAGGAGCTATCCCTAATGCCATTAATATTCCGGTTGATGAAATGCGTCAACGTATCAACGAAGTTCCTAAAGATAAACCTATATGTATTTATTGTTTAGTGGGATTAAGAGGTTATTTGGCTCAGCAAATTTTAATAGGAAATGGGTTTGAGAATGTATACAATCTTTCGGGAGGATATAAAATATATAAAACAATTATAAGTCTTTCCCATGAAATTAATAAAGAAAACGAAAACACTAAACCGCGATATTCATCAAAACCCGTCATGGAAAAAATAAGTAAAAATACGATTAAAGTAGATGCTTGCGGATTGCAATGTCCGGGTCCTATTTTAAAATTAAAAAATAAAATAGATGAAATTAAAGAAGGAGATGTCATTGAAATAACTTCAACCGACCCCGGATTTTCAAGAGATGCGGCGGCTTGGTGTTCTATGACAGGAAACGCATTGATTTCTAATACTGCTGAAAAAGGAATATATACTGTTGTGGTCGAAAAAGTTGATAAAAAAGACCGTAAAACTGTTTTAGACGGCGACGGTAGAGGGAAAACATTTATTTTATTTAGTCAGGAGTTAGATAAAGCCTTAGCAACATTTGTTTTAGCTAATGGTGCTGCTGCCACCGGTGAAAAGGTTACTATATTTTTCACTTTTTGGGGATTAAATGTTATTAAGAAAGTGAAAAAACCGAAAGTAAAGAAAGATATTTTCGGAAAAATGTTTGGTATCATGCTTCCTTCCAATTCTTTAAAACTCAAACTATCTAAATTCAATATGTTTGGCATTGGAAGTGCAATGATGCGTTATATTATGAAAGCCAAAGGAATAGATTCTTTAGAATCTTTGCGTCAACAAGCGTTGGATAATGGTGTTGAGTTTATCGCATGTCAAATGTCGATGGATGTAATGGGTGTAACAAAAGAAGAATTAATAGATGAAGTAACAATAGGCGGAGTTGCCACTTATATGAGTCATGCCGACAATGCAAATATAAATCTTTTTATTTAAAGAAAGCACTTTTTTTTAACCACATGAAAAACAAACAAATATGTTTTTTTGGAGCAAATACCCTTTATTAAGAATATTAGCAAGTTTTCTAACGGGGGGGTTGTTTGCTTTTTATTTACGAAATGTTTTTTTTATTTCTTTTGGCTTAGGCTTGATTATTACCATAGTAGGCATTGTTGTTTATTTCCTATTTCATTATTTTATTTCTTATAAAAATCGTATCTATACGGGAGTTGTTATCATTGTATTAATGCTATGGATGGGATTTTTTATGACGTATGTATTTATTAATACCAATAAAATTCCCTCTTTCATTTTATCTTCCAAACAATCCGTTATGTTTATCGGCGATATTACCGAATCGCCTGTAGTCAAAAAAAACAGTATAAAAACAATCATACATGTAATTCAATATAAGGACAGTACGGGCTTAAAGCCAACGGATTTTAAAATGATTTTGTACCTTAAAAAAGACAAGAAAGCTGAAGAAGTTCAACATGGCGATAGACTTGTCTTTAATGTACGGGCACAAACGATTCAGCCGCCTAAAAATCCTGAAGAGTTTAATTATAAACGCTACTTAGGAATAAAAAAAATTCATTTACAAGGATATGCAACAACGAATGTTTGGGAAAAAATAGATGAAAACAAAGGAAATGTTTTCCTGATATTTGCATCTAATTTGCGGGCTAAGTTATTGAAAATTTGGGAGAAAGGGAATTTAGAAAAAGACGAAAATGCTGTTGCATCGGCAATACTTCTTGGTGCCGATGATAAATTGGATGCCGATTTAAATAGAAAATATGCATCGGCAGGCGTGAGCCATATTTTATGTGTATCGGGAATGCATGTCGGGATAGTTTTTATGATAGTAAATTATTTACTGTTTTTTTTATCGAAAAACAGGCAACAGAAAGCAATAAAAACAATTATCTTATTATTGACGGTATGGTTCTATGCCGCTATGACGGGAATGGCACCATCGGTAATGCGAGCGTCAACGATGTTTACTTTTGTTGCGTTGGGTAATTTGTTCAGACGGCAGACAAATACATACAATAGTTTACTGTCATCGCTTTTCTTTTTGTGTTGCATCAATCCCTTGATACTATTTGATGTAAGTATGCAACTCTCTTACAGTGCCGTTTTTGGAATAGTATGGTTGCAAAGACCTATTAAGAACATGTATTTTCCGAAAACAAAACTTGGCAATTATGTTTGGGAGATAGTTGCGGTATCTTTAGTCGCACAGTTATTAACTGCCCCTTTTGCAATGTATTATTTTCATCAATTTCCTACTTATTTCTTATTAGCGAATATTATCATCATTACTTTTACACCTTTTGTCGTAGGAGCAAGTATGTTGAGTTTGCTAATATCGTTTTGGGAATGGGGTTATGAATATATTTCCATCCTTCTGAATTATTTAATCAAATCAATGAATTATGTTGTTGCTTTTATTGAGAAAATGCCTTACTCAACCGTTCAAAAAATAAATTTCACTGCTTGGGAAACTCTAATTTTATACCTTGTTATTCTATTTCTTGCATCTGCCTTTTTATACAAGAAAAAATCATTCTTTTATATTGCTTTAATATTTATTGTTAGTTTGTTTGCTAAAAGCACATACGAAAAAATTTACACATTACAACAAAAAGAAATCATAGCTTATTCCATTCCCAATGGATTTTTAATTAACTGTATAGAAGGAAATTGTGCCTATATGATTGGAGACGGCATAACGCTAAACGATAAGAATAAATTGGCGTTTCATGTAGAAAATTATCATATCAAACGTCAAATTAAGCATACGAAAGTAGTAACGGATGATTTGCAGGAGAATAATTTCTTAAAAATCGGGAATTTTATTCAATTTTCAGGAATTAATATTTTTATTATCAATCAAAAAATATATTACGAAGAAAATAAAAAAGAAAAATTAAAGGTAGATTATTTAATCATAGATAATAATCCGTCTGTAAAAATAAAGAATATTTTGAAAATGATAGATTTTGATTATATCGTTTTTTCGTCCAACAATTCAAAATATAAAATTAAAAAATGGATAAAAGAATGTGATTTTATGAATGTTAAGTATAAAAATCTATCGGAAAATTATCTGAGAATAAGCCTATAAAAAAAAAGAAACCATTCTATGCGAATGGTTTCCAAACAAACAAATTATACAAACCTAATTTTTATATTCTCTTATTTTATGTTTAAAATATGTTACAAATATCTTGCCAAACTCATCTTTTTCTTGACTTCGACACTGGGACACCCTAAAAATTTTCCCAAAAATTTTCATCAAATAATGGGGCAATAGATTTGTGTCTTTCGGTTAAGAGCATTGTTTTAGTTAATGTTTTGTTGCTTTTAGGTAAC
>Ga0209719_1000354_pt1 | contig 69446 bp, 57 predicted proteins | sample AD_JPNAS2_MetaG_FD_184421 | JGI IMG/M metagenome (GOLD analysis project Ga0209719, IMG submission 184421) | Active sludge microbial communities of municipal wastewater-treating anaerobic digesters from Japan - AD_JPNAS2_MetaG (SPAdes) (version 2) | ecosystem: Engineered > Bioreactor > Anaerobic...
TTGCTATCCATTCAGCATCCTTTACATCGCTCTTTCGTCCGGGCAATTGTTTGAGGAACTGGGCATTGACCAAACGTAATTGAAAATTGTTTTCAAGCAAACGCCATACAGGTATCCAGTAAATACCTGTACTTTCCATGCACACTTCACTCACAAAATGTGATTTCATGACTGAACCCATCCGTTTTATCTCACGGGTGATCATACCAAATTTTTCTTCTGTTTTTTGTCTTGCTCATCCAAAATACACATAAATATGCTATCTTTATGAATGTTAAGGCCACTGACTGTTCTCATATGGCAATAGTTTTTAATTAAACAATTGTACCTTTTGAGTACGTTTATTACTTATAGAACAATCATGGCCTTGATTTTTGTTGTGCGGCGTATGAAAATTATTTTTTTTTATGTAAGTTTGCTTCGTAAAAATTTTAAACAGATGAAAAGAATTACAATTTGCATTGCTTTAGCACTACTGGGGTTTCAGATAGGGAATGCTCAGGACGTAAGACTAAGAATGGAGAAAGCGATTACTGATCCCAATAAGGGATATCAGTTACAAGTCGTTGATGCTGAGGATTCAGAATGGTCAGGATCATCTAAACAGGTGGAGTCTATCTTAACTCCTGGGATTAATTGGCATGCCTCGGATGCTGCGTCTATCGGTAATGTTGTAAAAGTATCGCAAACCACTCTGAAAACGGCAGTGGGATGGAGCTTGAATTATCAACGTCTTTCGCTATATGGAAATTCGAATATTCCCGAATGGGAAGTTCCTTTTACCATTACAGCTTGGGATGAATCGGTTGATATGACCGATGATGGCTCTCGCATTGCTAATGGATACAACGATCTTGTAGAGGTTTATCTTCCTACTTCATCGAGTCCTATCTGGACAACCAGCATTGCTCCATTATCTGTAAGAGGGATTCAGATTCAAAATGATGGGCAAAAGGTTTTTGTAGCTGGTGTAAATCAATCTTCGGCAGATTCTTCGATAGTATATTGTTTCCAGGTTGGACAGCCAACTCCTTTATGGCGAAAGGCTTATGCTGGGAACTATGCTTCTCTGGTGATTAGCCGTTCGGGAAACCGTGTGCTTCTGGGAGAATATGGTGGGGGAATAAATAAAGTTTTCGTACTCAATGGAATGAATGGTGCCGAAATTTTTCAAAGCCCAATATCTGACCAGTATCCTCCTGCTATTTCAGAGGATGGGAAATTTCTGGTGAACGGAGATTATAGCGGTCATGTTTTTCTTTATGAATATGATGATATTACGCAAACCTATTCAGAGAGATGGACTTATCAAGTCAATGGGAGCGGATCGTGGGTATGTGGTATGGGCATATCGGCCGATGGCAGTACTCTTGCCGTTGGTACGCTGATGTTTACTTCGACGGGTTATGATGGTGAATTGTATGTTTTCGATACTTATTCTCCGATTCCACTTTGGATTTATCCCAATATGGGGGATATGGTGCAAAGTATCGATTTGAGTGCCGATGGTTCGATAATAGCTGCTGCAACTTGGGGCCCTATAGGAAATGCGACACCGGATTTATATCTCTTCAGAAAACAAAGTAATACGCCTTATTTTACAGTAAATTCGAATGGTTCACTTTTTTGTGTAGATCTTTCATCTGATGGTAAAATTTGTGTAGCGGGTGGTAAGGCTGTTCATGCCCGTGAATTCGGCATGGGTGGAAACGTTTACAATATCAATTCCGATCTGGGCGGTGGAACGCTCACTGGAATGGTTTTGAAATCCGATTTGGGTCAATTGGGTGGATCTAAGATAGAAGTCGTTGGCCTCGATACTTATTTTACCTATACCGATGAGACAGGGCACTACAATCTTTCGAGTATTCCTCAAGGAAACTATACGGTTCGCTACAGCGCAATCGGATATATTACGCAGGATATTAGTGATATCACAATAAATAATGGCCAAACCACCACACAGGATGTAACACTCGAACCAGCCGGGAATCCGCCAACTAATCTGATTGCTACTCAGGGAGCGGGTCTTCAGGTAGATTTAAGCTGGGAAGCTTCTACATCGCCAGGAGTTGTTGGATATAATATTTACAGGAAACAATATTCTTTCGAATATTACCCCTCCACACCATTGGGATTTGTAGAAGCAGGGAAACTCTCGTTTGCCGATAGTACGGCATTGCCTTTGATTCATTATTACTATGTGGTAACTGCAAAACTTTCAGGAGATTTGCAAACTCCTTATTCGAATGAAGCTATAGGTTGGATTTCAACTGGTTTTATTACAAATGAGATTAGTGCCTATTATGGATCGACTCCTTCGATCGACGGCATTATTAGTCCGGGTGAATGGTCTGACGCTTTTATGGTTGATTTGTCGAATGTATTGGGGAGGTATGACAACATCGTCAGGCCTATCGGCAGCGTGATGGGCTATTTTAAAGTAAATGAAAATAAAACGGCACTTTATGTTGCAGTAGATAATAAAAATGATGTATCGCTAAAAGATCACGATGAAGTTGCTCTATACATCGACGACAACAACGATGGTTCTTATCCTGAACCTGGCGATGATTCGGAAGGTAATTACTGGGCTGTTTACTATGGCTCGGGTAATCTGATTAAATACAGACCCATATATAATACTGGAGGTGTTGGTACTACGATAGAACTTGTAAATCCACAAATCGAAGTTTCGGATTTAAGTGGACATGTAGTTTATGAATTTGTTTTGCCGTTAGGGCATGATTATCCATGGCAAATCAACTACAATGCGAATAATGAGAGCGGGTTATTTGTGTTTGTTCTTGACGATCCATCGTATTATACCGGCTGGTGGCCTTGCCAGAATATGAATATTTTTACTCCCGAAGGCTATGGTAAAATAACTTTTGGCGCTATTGACGAGCTTCCTCCTCCCCCTGAAAATTTACAGATTGAAGTAGGATTCGGAGGAAAGATTATGTTGCATTGGACTCAACCTACTATTAACGACTTCAACCATTTCAACATCTATTGGCTAGCTGAGGGAAGTCCTAATTTTACATTGCTCGATACAACTGTGGGTGTACAATATTTTTATACGGTTCCTTCGAGTGGTCTATATAAATTCTATGTAACAACTGTAGATAATACGGGTCATGAATCGGTTCCTTCCAATATCGTTCAGGCTAATATTATCATTGGAATCGATGAATTTATATTGAATGAGGATTTTTCATCCATTAAAATCTGGCCTAACCCTTTCGAAGGAATTTTAAATATCGATATAGAAGCCATGAAAGAAACAAACCTTTCGATTCGAATAACGGATATGAGTGGTAAATTAATCGCCAATGTATTTGATTCGCGAATTTCGAAGGGATATCATCATTTTACATGGGAGGGTAAAATGGATAATGGGAAACTTTTGAAACCTGGCGTTTATCTGATTAATCTAATGTCAGAAACTGGATATATCCAAACCTATAAATTGGTTGTAATGGGAAGAAAGTAATTTAGATAAACATTAGAAAATTTCGAAATCATTGAAGAAGGGATATCGATATTTATCCCTTCTTTTTTGTTACATTACAGGAACGATGAAGGTTTGTAATAAAAATTATAAATCAGAATAGGTTGAAAACAAAAAAATCTGATTTATTTTGATAATTTTTGTTAAAGATTTTGTATCCTTCCATTTTATTTATTCAACAGGACGAGCTATAAGAAAAATTTCTTCGTTGGGTCTTTTCATCAAATACTGTTCTCTTACGAATTTTTCGGTAACTTCGGGATTGTACAGAATTTCGTTGAGCTGGGTTTTATAGTTGTTGATTTCTTTTCGATACCATTCGGCTTCCTGGCGCATTTGTTTTTCCTGATGCGATAATTTGATCTGTGTAATCAGGCTATTGGGATCGAAAAAGGTGAGCCAGATAAGAAATATGACAAACAGAATCAAGAATAAATACTTATGGGAAAAATGTTTTAACTTATTGACTTTCATTTGTTAAATTCATTATAATCGGGTATAGCTTGCATGGCTTCGAGGGCAATAGTAATAAATTCTTCGAGGCTAAGGCCTATGTCTTCGCATTCCATAATATTTTCTCGTTTTACCGATGCAGCGAAGGCTTTTTCCTTCATTCTTTTGATAATGGATTTAGGTTTTACTAATTGAATGTCTTTATCGGGATAGACCAGTGCGGTAGCGTTTATCAGTCCGGTAATGGTTTCACCGGCTGACAGCGCATGTTCGAAGACAGTAGTCCGAGGTTTTTGAGCAGCCATTTCATTGTGCATTCGTATGGCATCCACTATATCCTTGTCGATGCCCATATCTTCGAGCCATTGGGCACCTATGAGGCCGTGGGTGAGGGGGTCGGCATTCGTATATTCTACGTCTATATCATGCAGTAAACCCGCAAGCCCCCATCGGTCTTCATCTTTCCCTAACCGACGTGCTAAAGCCCTCATCACTGCCTCACTCGAAAGACAATGCTGGATCATTCGGGGATTTTGTACATGCTCATTTAAAAGTTTCAAAGCTTCTTCCTTCGTTAATATCATGATGAAATGGTTGGATTTTATCTTTCAAATTTAGAATCTGTTCTTCTGTCAGACTGCCATTTAGCCACTCCGAACTCATATTTGCCCCATATTTCTGATAGAATCGTATAGCTTTTTCATTCCAGTTCAAAACCTGCCATTGCATTCTTTTTGCCCGATGTTTTCCTGCCTGCAAAATAAGCTCTTCGAATAGCAGGCTTCCAATGCCCATTCCTCTGAAATCTTTTTTAATGATAATATCTTCGAGATACAATACTTTGCCTTTCCAGGTAGAATATGCAAAATACCACAGTGCCATGCCTACTGTTTTACCTCCGGTTTCTGCTAAAATTACCTTGAAGAGTGGTCGTTCTCCAAATCCATCATTGAGGAGTTCGGCTTCGGTTAATGTAACCTGTTCTGGAGCTCGTTCGTAATCGGCAAGTTCGCAGATTAGCTCGAGAATGATCGGAGCATCATCTTTCGAAGCTTCTCTAAGATGAATGAAGGGTTTAATGTTTGTGTTTGTCGATTCCATATAACATTTCGAAGCAATGGGGTAAGATCTTGAATATTTCATTCAGGTATTCTCGAACGGCTTTTGTGCTACCTGGAAGAGTGAACACGAGGGTTTTGTCGTAAATACCTGCCACGGATCGCGAGAGTAAAGCGGCAGGATTCACGGTACCATATTTTATCCGTATTATTTCCATGATGCCGGGAATTTGTTTTTGAAGGAAGGGGGCAACAACATCTACAGTAGTATCGTGAGGTCCAATACCCGTTCCACCTGTTGTAATCAGGAGGTCGGTCTTTTCGTTAAAAGATTGGGTTATTATATTTTTCAAACATTCGGCATTGTCGGGCAGGATTTGCGAATGAAGGGTAAATTTCCAATTTTGTTTGTAGAAAAAATCGCCGAGCATTTTTATGATTTCCGGCCCGCTTTTATCGGTATATTTTCCATGGAATGCTCTATCACTTAAGATGATAACCTTCCCTTTGAAGATATGTTCATCGAGATAGAAAGCGGAGTTGGAGGAAGCGATAGGATTATGATAAAGAGTATCGCCGGGTTTAATCTTTCCTGGTTTTATTACCTTACAGAAAATGCCTTCCTTTGGCATCACGCAATCGCCGATTTCCTGAAAAATGATGCATGAATTTCCATGACATTTTTTCCCAATCTGAGTAACTTCCAGTTCGATCTGATCGTTGAAGAAGCGGTCGCCGGGTTGAGTTTTTAGAATGTTGAAGCCCTGTGTAGTAATATTTTCGGCAAATTCGCCAGGCTGTACTTTACGACCGGTTTTTTCCTCGAATCGATGAATGCTTTCTATACTGAGCATACTTACCTGACGGTTCCAATCGCCGGCATGCGCATCGTTTATGATTCCTGACTCATAGAGTTCGATTTGCTGGCAAGAAATTTTAGCAGTTCCCTTTTTTTTGCTTATGTTTACCGAAATAACTTTGAGCGATTCCATTGGAGTTGGCTTGTTTGTTTATTGGGTATTTCTATCAAGATGTTGATAATGATTTCGATAGTTTGTGGGTTTATGTAACAAGCAAGCGTTTTACGATTTCCGAAACCGTTTTATTGTTGGCTTGACCGCTCAACTCTTTTGCAGCCACTTCCATTACTTTTCCCATGTCTTTGATTGAAGAAGCGCCTAAGCGAGAGATAATTTCTTCGACTCTTGTCTGAATTTCTGCCTCGCTCAGTTGTTTGGGGAGGTATTTTTCGATGATGGCAAGCTGGTAGAGTTCCTCATCGGCCAAGTCCTGACGGCCCTTTTCTGTATAAATATTTGCTGCTTCTTTCCTTTGTTTGATGAGTCTCTGGAGTGTTTTCACCTCTACTTCGGCAGGTATTTCGCCTCCGGAAATATCTTTCCCAGTTTTTTCTAAAAGAAGAGCAGCCTTAATGGCGCGAAGCGCTTCGAGCTTGCGTGTATCTTTTGCAAGCATGGCTTGCTTTATATCATTATTGATTAGAATTTCGAGCGACATTTTATTGCAAATTCAAGGGTTGGAATTCAATCGGGATTATCGAACAAATAAGAATTGGAGCGTATTTCCGGGCCTCCGGGTTGGTCGGAGATAGCGGATTTTGGTGCCAGCGATTCTGATGAAAGAGGAGGTGGTTCCAGATTCTTGTTACGCCGCTTATATGCGGGTTCATTCTCCAGTTTTTCCACCTGATCGAGTGATTTGATAGGATAGCTGAAACCCCTCAATACATTCACTCTTTCTGTGTTCTTAGCTTCGACTTTTTCAGAAATCGAGTAGGAGGGTTCGGTGCCTGTGAAAGGTTTGGCTATTTCGGGTTCATTTGAGGATTCGGGTATAGTATAAGGTGAATGAGCAGTGGGGTTTTCTTCCTCGGGGAAAAGAGGATAGATGTTTCGTTGAGCTGGCTTTTTAAGTTGTGATGGTTCTTGTGAAATTGTTTCATTCGCAGTGGGAGTTTTTTCGGGTACCGATTGGCTAACCAATCTTATGGATTCATTGTTTTCCTCTGTTGAAGGATTTGAAACAAAAGGAATTGGTTCTTCGCTGTTGAGGTTGAAAATATTCTTTTCCTTTGCTACCTGAGCTTTGGGATCTTGTTTTGTTTTTGGAGCCTCGAAAGCAGTAGCAATAATGGTAATTCCGATGGCATCGCCCAGATTTTCGTCGTAACCTACACCCCAGATGACATCTACGTCGTTGCCTGCATTATTCTGGATATAGGCAGTAATTTCGGTCACCTCGTCCATAGTAATTTCGTTATCTTTTGACGAGGAGATGTAAAGCAGCATATTGCGTGCTCCATTGATGTCATTGTCATTGAGTAAAGGTGAGGCGAGGGCTTCTTCTGCGGCTTTGAGGGCTCTATTTTCACCTGAGGCTACGCTCGATCCCATGATGGCGGTACCGCTGTTTTGCATAACTGTCTTTACGTCCTCGAAGTCAACATTGATATAGGCTTTGACGGTTATGATTTCGGCAATTCCCTTAGCTGCACGAGTCAAGACATCATCGGCATGGGCAAAGGCCTCTCTGAGTTTTAGATTGCCATAAAAATCCCTTAACCTGTCATTGTTGATCACTAAAAGTGTGTCGACGTATTTTTTCAATTCTTCTATGCCTTGTTCGGCTTGCAGTTTACGTTTACGCCCTTCGAAGCTGAAGGGTATGGTTACTATGCCCACGGTAAGTATATCGAGCTCGCGAGCTACCGATGCAATTACGGGAGCTGCTCCTGTTCCTGTTCCTCCTCCCATCCCGGCAGTAATAAACAGCATTTTGGTGTTGTTTTCCAAGATTTGCCGGATTTGTTCGATGGATTCTTCGGCAGCTTTTCTGCCAATATCGGGTCTGTTGCCAGCCCCAAGGCCTGATTTCCCGAGTTGAATCCTTGTGGGTATTGGACTGGCTTCCAATATTTGTGCATCCGTGTTGCATTGGATAAAATCAACGTCAACTATGCCCTGATCGAACATGTGGTTTACGGCATTGTTTCCTCCTCCACCAACGCCCAGCACTTTTATGATAGAAGAATGATTTTTGGGTGCTTCGAATTTTAACATAGGTTGAATTTGTTTAAGATTTAAAATTAATTAAAGATGAATTCTTTGTGAGGTCTGATGAATTCATTGTTTTTTGAACATTTCGAGGAAATTCTTTTGTATGGAATGGATAGAGATATTTCATCTTCGATGAGAATGAAAGTTTATAGTCCATCATCTTCGAACCATTTTGTAATGCGCTCCAGGAAGCTTTCCCTTTTCGATTTTTTGGGTTCTTTATCAACGAATTTTTCGGATTGTTTTTCTTCGAAAATAGGGACATCGACGGGTTGTTCCTGAATTTTAGTAGATGTTTGCGATAGGACAGCCCTTTTTTTCAGGTCGCGTTCGGTGCGCTCGAGAGCCATCAATAATAAGCCGATTCCTGTAGCATACATGGGGCTGGCCAATTCTGAGGGGCATCTGGGTGAGAGATGTTCATTGGGATATCCTATACGAGTGTCCATACCTGAGATGAACTCGGTAAGTTGTTTAAGATGGCGTAACTGGGAGCCACCACCTGTGAGTACGATTCCCGCAATCAGCTTTCTTTCCAGCCCCGAGTTGACGATTTCTCTGTAAACATATTCCATGATTTCTTCCATCCGGGCCTGGATGATACTGGCAAGGTTTTTCAAAGTAATTTCTTTGGGTGGGCGGCCTCTTAATCCAGGAATCGAGACCACATCTTCGTCTCGGTTTTCGCTGGCCAAAGACGATCCGAATTTTATCTTCAGTTCCTCGGCATGTTTACGAATGATGGAACAACCCTCCTTTACGTCTTCGGTTACAATTTCTCCTCCAAAGGGGATTACGGCCGTGTGGCGGATAATATCGTCTTGAAAGATAGCCAAGTCGGTAGTTCCTCCGCCCACATCGACCAGAACTACCCCTGCTTCTTTTTCTTCGGGGGATAAAACCGCTTCTGAAGATGCAAAAGGTTCGATGATGAGATCTACGATTTCGAGCCCGGCTTTTTTTACGCATTTGTAAATATTCTTGGCAGCGGCGGTTTGTCCGGTGATTATGTGAAAATTGGCTTCGAGCGAAGTTCCTAAAACTCCTACGGGATTTTTGATACCACTTTCACCATCCACGGTAAATTCTTGAGGAATTACATCAATAATCTCCTCGCCAGGGTTCATGTTCAGACTGTACATGTTATTAATCAGATTCTCAATATCTTCCTGAGTAATCTCGTCTTCACCATTCTTTCGAATGAGTGTACCTCGATGCTGCATGCTCTTGATATGATGCCCGGCAATGCCTACATGAACATACTTGATTTTCTTGCCCGATCGCTCCTCGGCCTGCCTTACAGCATTCTGAATGGATTGAACAGTATTCTCGATATTGGTGACCACTCCTCGTCTTACCCCCAAAGAATCGGAACGCCCGTAGCCCAATATCTCGACTTTGTTGTTCTCGTTTCGACGCCCGACAATGGCCGCAATCTTGGTGGTGCCAATATCGAGACTGGTTACATAAATATCGGAGGGATCAACGATTTCCCCCAGATCGGCTATTCTCTCCTTAGTTTCCATATATTGTGTTTTTAGTACATACAATTTGATTCTTATATTTTAAATTTATTGTCTCGTAACGGTTAAGCTGGTTCAAATTTCCCATCCGTTTGTAGAAGATCAATAGATTCTCGAATTTCTCGGTTAAATTCGATGTATCTCCCAAAATAATAACATGATTGGCAATAAGGGGAATGAGTTCGATTTCGTTTCTATGGTTCACGAATATTTGGCTTATGAGCGCATTCAAGGTTTTATTATTGCTGATATGCTGTGCTACATAGGCTATAGCTCTTACCTGTTTTATACCTATAACTGAATCGGGGAAGTGGTAGATATTGGTTCCGGCTCTTGGTTCCAAAGAGATATTGCCGTTTGCTATCAATACTCTGGCTGAATGTGAGGTTTGCGTGGTAAAGATGTTCCCTTCCTTGTCTAAATAAAAATTCTTATTTTGGTGGTTGAAAATTTTTATGAGCGGCATTCTTTCTACGGCTGAAATTTTTACATAGCCCGAAGGAGTTGCAAAAACATCAGCCCTCGATAAAGCGGATATTTTCATTATTTCTGATTCTATGTTTCGGAATGGAATTTTATGGATAGGCTTTCCTTGTAAATTGCCGTAATTTTTGGTAAGTTTTCCTAAGATTTCGTTTTCAGAAACGAGCGCATAATCGCCTTGATGAAGCTGAATAATGATATCCTTGCATACGGTTTTATTTTGCTCGGAATTAGCGAATGAAAGCAAGAAGGAAGTTCCAGCCACTGCCACCGCCCATCCGGTAAATTCAAGGAGTTTCTTAATCTTCATGATTTTTGTCGGTTAAGATTTTCTTTGGCAAGCAAGGCTAATTTTTCGATATCACCTGCACCAATTGTTGCCAACACCTGATGTTTGCGGCTTATGATTTCTCTGAATGCTTCTTCACGGGTAACTAAATGTGCCACTTGGCTCATTTTTTTCATAATCATCTGGGAATCTACACCATGAATAGGGTGTTCACGTGCAGGATAAATATCCATGAGAAATACCTCATCGAAAAGAGACAGACTTTGTGCAAAACCTTGAGCTAGATCTCTGGTACGACTATAGAGATGAGGTTGGAAAATGGCAGTTAATTTTTTCGTGGGAAATAAATTCCGCAAAGATATGGCCAATGCCTTTATTTCTTCGGGATGATGCGCATAGTCATCAATCAGGGTGAAATTATCCGACTGATAAAGTATATCGAAACGACGACGAATTCCTTCGAAATCTGACAAAGCCCGAATAATCTCTTCTGCACTGCATCCCGCTGCAAGGGCTGCAGCAAAGGCTGCAATACTGTTTTCGATATTTACATAAGCGGGCACTTTTAATTGTACTGGGCCAATAATTCCTTCGGGTGTTTGTATAGAGTAGGAATATTTCATTTTCTCGAGCAAAATATCTCTGGCAAAATAATCGGCCGAAGTATCATTGAATGAGTAAGTCGCTTTGCGGCATAAATAACTGCCAGATAGAAGATTTTCGAGTCCTTTTTTCAGGATAAGCAATCCATTGGCAGATATCAGGCCCGCAAAATCCTTAAAAGCATTCACAAGGTTCTGATAATCGTGATATATATCCAGATGATCGGGGTCGATAGCCGTTATTATGGCAATTTGTGGTTTCAACTCAAGGAACGAGTGGTCATATTCGTCGGCTTCGATTACCACCCAATTGCTTCCATTTTTTGTAATGAAATTCGATTGATGATTTTTGCTTATGCCTCCCAGAAACGCCGTACAACCCAGATGTGAATTAAAAAGGATATGGGCCGCCATTGTAGAAATAGTGGTTTTCCCATGTGTACCTGCAACTGCCAGTGTAGGTTTTTCGCAGGTAAGTAATCCCAGAACCTGTGATCGTTTCATCATGGGAATGCCTTTTTCGGCGGCATAACGAAATTCGAGGTTATCGGCAGGGATAGCCGGAGTATAGATTACCAATTCGATCTCGGAAGGTATGCAAGCGGGGCGTTCTTCGAAATGAATTTCTATACCTTCGGCCATAAGTTCTTCGGTGAGGCGTGAAGGGCATCGGTCGTAGCCCGATACACTTATTCCTTTTTGATGAAAGTATCGGGCAATTGAGCTCATGCCAATACCTCCTATGCCCAGGAAATATACCGATTTTAGTTCGTCAGGTTTCATGGCTTTGCAGGTTTTGAATTTTCGACCATTTGAATAATTTCTCGGGCAATTCGTTCGTCAGCATCTGGGATACTCCATTTGCGGATTTGAGTGGATAGATTTTCTTGCCAATGGGTATCGTCGAGGAGTTTTTCGAGAGTAAAGGGCAGAGCAAGGGGGAGTTCGTCGTCTTTGATGATGATGGCTGCGCCCGCCGCCTCAAGGCGGCGGGCATTATGCATCTGATGATTGGCTGCAGCGTATGGATACGGAACCAGTATAGTCGGCTTCCCAATGATACATAATTCGCTTATAGCTATGGCACCAGCCCTCGAAATAATAATGTCAGCCGCTGCATAGGCTAGATCCATCCTTTCTATAAAGGCTCTTGTCTTTACATTCTCCAGATGGTTTTCGTTTATAAACGCGAAGGCCTTCTCGAAATAAATTCTGCCCGTTTGCCACATCCACTGGGTATGTCTCAGCGAAAGACAGGTTTTAACTGCCTCATTGATGGATAAGGCACCCTGACTTCCTCCAATCACTAAAATCGTTGTAACCTTCTCTTTCAGTTCGAAATAAGCAATGGCTTCAGGTCGCTTATGTTCGGTATTAATAATTTCCTTGCGTACAGGATTACCAGTAAGCAAGGTTTTTTCAGCCGGGAAAAATGCTTCCATATTGGGATAAGCCGTGAAAATTCGTGAGGCTTTCTTCGCAAGTATTCTATTAGTTACCCCTGGATAGGAATTTTGTTCTTGAATTACAATGGGAATCTTAAGATAAGAAGCGACTCGCATGACTGGTCCACTTGCAAATCCTCCAACACCTATCACTACGACCGGACGAAACCTTCGAAGAATATAGTAAGCACTTATGCTGCTTACCATTAGTTTCAAAGGGAAAAGCAAGTTAGAAATCGAAAATGAACGGCTGAAACCACTAATCCACAATCCTTTGATGATGAAACCTGCTTGAGGCACTTTTTCCATTTCCATTTTGCCTTTTGCCCCAACAAAAAGAATGTCGGCATCAGGCCTTAGCTTTTGCAGAGCCTTTGCAATTGCAATGGCCGGAAAAATATGACCTCCAGTTCCTCCACCACTTATCAGGATATTCATGCCAGTACTTCCTCCATGCAAATATTTTCTTCTATTTTCTCTTCCGTATTTTCTACAAGTTTTTCTTCCTGTACGATATCTATCTTTTTATCGCCTCTGGCAATACTTTGCAACATTCCAAACATGATGCACGTGAACCAGATAGAAGTGCCTCCCATACTGACCATAGGCAGAGTTTGCCCTGTTACGGGCATCAAGCCTGCTGCAACCGCCGTATTGACGAATGCTTGGAGAATGATGCTAAAAGTGATTCCAAAGGCCAGTAATGTCCCGAATATTGTGGGACAAGCAAGAGCAATCTTTATCCCTCTATATAGAATGATCAGATAAATCATCATCAAACTTATGCCCCCTAAAATAAGTCCATATTCTTCGATGATCACGGCCCAGATGAAGTCGGAAAAGGCACTGGGAAGAAAATTTCGCTGAATTGACTTCCCTGGCGCCTTGCCGAATAATCCTCCTGTGGCGATGGCAATCTTGGCTTGTTCCGATTGTTGATAATCAGGATCGTTAAGACGCTCAACGGCATCCAATTCATCGCCTTTTACAAAGTCGACGATACGATCGCTCCATGTTGTGGCTCTTGGTAAAAGATTGGGAAATTCCTGACCGATCGTAATTACCGATACAGCCAAAATCAACCCCGATAGCAATAAGATGAGAAGATGTTTCCAGTAAGCATTTCCGACGATAAACATGGCAAAAGCAACCAGAAATATTAAAGCAGCAGTGGAAAAATTGCCCGGCAACACGAGGAGACATACAAGCCCCACCGGCCATAGCAAATGCCAGAATCCTTCCTTGAATTTTGGAAGAACTTCCTGTTTTTGATTCAATATTCGTGCAATATAGGCATATAGAGCCACCTTGGCAATATCACTGGGTTGAAAAGTAATATGTGTCATGGGAATTTCGATGAAACGATAGGATTCATTAATGGTTTTCCCATTTATGATGGCATAAATAAGAAGGGCAATAGCACCTATCAAACCATATAATGCATATTTCGAAAAGTAATGATAGGGTATCCTATAGGTGAGATACATTAGAATGAATCCCACCAGAATAATGCCTCCATGTTTGAGGAGATAGAATTCAGTATTACCGTTCTGTTTTTTATAAGCCAACGAACCGGTCGAGCTGTACACTGCCAAAATGGAAAACGCTGCCAGCAGAATCACCATTACCCAGATAACTCTGTCTCCTGATATTTTTTTTGTAATTTCTGCCATTTTATTGCCTTCTTATTTTGCTTATAACATAACATGCTAATTAAAGCCTTTTTACGGCCTGTTTGAATTTTTTACCTCTTTCTTCATAATTTTCGAAAAGGTCGAAACTGGCGCAAGCTGGCGAAAGCAAAACCACATCCCCATTTTGTCCGAGGCGATATGCTGCTTCAACTGCCTGATCTGCAGAATAGGCCTCGACTATCGTATCGACTAATCCCGCAAAAGTTCTTCGGATTTTTGAATTATCCACACCTAAACACACGATGGCTTTAACCTTTTGTTTTACTAAGTCAATGAGTATGGAATAATCATTTCCCTTGTCTTTCCCGCCTGCTATCCATATCACGGGTTTTTTCATACTTTCGAGGGCATACCAGGTCGAATTTACATTGGTAGCCTTTGAGTCGTTGATAAAATCAATGCCATGAACACTCGCTACAAATTCGAGGCGGTGTTCTATATTCTTGAAATCCGACAGGCTTTCCTTTATCTTGCGGCTGCGCACATCCAGCAACTTTGCAGCTACGGCTGCAGCCATCGAATTATGCGTATTATGCCTGCCTTGCAATGCCAGGTTCTCGATTGTGATACTCATGATGTATTGATTGATTTTTATTTTTATCTTGTTGTTTTCGATCCAGCACTCCTCGTCGTAACCCAAAGCCTTTTCACCATAAGGAATTATTCGCTGAGTGAGGTTTCGCTTATCGACCTCTGACCAAATTACAGGATCATTGGCAAACCAGATGAAGGCATCAGTGGGTCCCTGATTTTGAATAATACGCATCTTCGAAGCCGTATATTCCTCGAAGTTGGCATACCGGTCGAGATGATCGGGAGTAATATTGGTTAGAATGGCTATGTCGGCTTTGAACTTGAACATGCCATCAAGCTGAAAACTACTGATTTCGAGCACCCACCATTCATGGTCCCCTTTTAGCAACTCCATGGCAAAGCTTTTACCCACATTACCCGCCAAACCTGCATCAATACTTCCATTGCTGAGAATATGATGCGTGAGAAGCGCAGTGGTTGTTTTTCCGTTGCTGCCGGTGATACAAATAAACCTTCCATTACTGAAACGTGCAGCAAATTCGATCTCCGAAATCACGGGTATCCCTTTTTGTTTTGCTTCTAAAACTATAGGGGTATTATCTGGAATTCCTGGACTCTTGATAATTTCGTCGGCGTAGAGAATGATTTCCGGCGAATGCCGGTTTTCTTCATAGGGAATATTCCTTTTTTGCAAGATGGATTTATAATATGGTTGAATAGTTCCCAAGTCGGAAACAAATACTCCATAACCTTCAGTTCTGGCCAAAGAAGCTGCACCGGCTCCGCTTTCTCCTGCTCCTAAAACTACTATGGGGTATTTGTTCATATTGTTTATCGAATTTTAAGGGTTATAATGGTTATTACGGCAAGCATGAATGAAACGATCATAAAGCGTTGGACAATTTTAGCTTCGTGATAGCCCAGAATCTGATAATGATGATGAAGTGGGGCCATTTTAAAGATTCTGCGGCCTTGTTTGAATCGGCGTTTAGTGTATTTAAAATAGGTTACCTGAAGCAAAACCGACAGGGCCTCGGCCAGAAAAATACCACATAAGATGGGAATTAACAGTTCTTTACGAATAATAATGGCAATTACTGCAATAATTCCACCCAGAGTGAGCGAGCCAGTATCTCCCATAAATACCTGAGCCGGATAGGTGTTGTACCACAAAAAGCCTATCGTAGCACCTACCAGAGAACTGATGAAAATAGCCAGCTCTCCTGTATTGGGTATATACATGATATTGAGATAATCGGCAAAAATGATATTTCCCGAGACCCACGCAAGAATACCAAGAGTGGAGGCAGCCACAGCCGAAGTGCCGCCTGCCAGGCCATCCAAACCATCCGTGAGATTTACGCCGTTCGATACCGCGGTGATGATCAGAATTATGATGGGGATATATACCAACCAGGCATAGCTCCGTGCTTCTTTGCCTATCCAGTTCACCAATACAGCATAATCAAATTCGTTGTTTTTTACAAAAGGTATGGTTGTTTTCAGCGATTTGGTAGATTCGGCAGTAAATTTTTCTTGGGCACGTTCATAATTACTCTCACGCAGAACATTGGTAGTTTCCAGAAATGCATGAGTTTCAGTTTTTTCACGTATCACTATGTCAGGGCTGAAATACATGGTAACTCCCACTACTATTCCTAAAATTACCTGTCCGGCAAGCTTGGTTCTTTTCTGAAGACCCTCCTTGTTTTTCTTGAATACCTTAATATAATCATCTACAAATCCGATGAAACCAAGCCATAATGTAGTGATTATCATTAAGATAATATAGACATTGTCTAAACGTGCAAAGAGCAGGGTTGGAATAACAATTCCAGCAATAATCATTAAACCGCCCATAGTAGGAGTACCTCTTTTTTGAAGCTGACCTTCCAAACCAAGATCGCGTATTTCTTCTCCAATTTGTCTTTTCTTTAGATATTGGATAATTGTTCCACCGAAGATGAGTGTAATAATCAAGGAAAGAATAACCGCCGACGCTGCCCTGAATGATATATACTGGAAAAGGCCGGCTCCGGGGAAATCGAATGCAAGATCGAAATATGTGAAGAGATAATATAGCATTTATCGTGGTTTTATTAGATGGAGGTATTGTGAAAGAATTTCTTTATCATCGAAAGGATATTTCACGCCATTGATTTCCTGATATTTTTCGTGTCCTTTACCTGCAACGAGGATTACATCGCCAGTTTTGGCTATCATGCAGGCTATATGGATGGCTTCACGGCGGTCGGGGATGCTAAGAACTCTGTAGGAAAGTGAGGGGTTCAAACCAGCCTTCATATCCTCGATAATCTGCAAAGGATCTTCGCTGCGGGGATTATCGGAGGTAAGTATCAAATGGTCGGCATTTTCGGCGGCTATGGCTGCCATCTTCGGGCGTTTTGACTTATCGCGGTCTCCTCCGGCGCCGCACACAACGATCAAGCGACCAGCACCTGCATGTATATCACGCACGGTTTCGATTACATTCTGTAAAGCATCGGGTGTGTGTGCATAATCAACGATAACATTTATGCCTTCTTCACTTTTCAAAATGTCCAATCGGCCTTCGGCGGGATGCAAATTGCTCATCACCCGTAAAACCTCTTCAGAGGTTTCTCCCAGTAAAATAGCTGCACCATAAGTTGCCGTCAGATTATAGGCATTGAAACGACCCGTTAATCTGAACCAAGTTTCATATCCATCGATATGGAGCAGCATGCTTTCCAAATCCATTTCGAGTATGCGGCTGTGGAAATCGGCTAAATTTTTTAGACCGTAGAAATACTTCCGAGCTTTCGTATTTTGCAACATAACTTCTCCATTCGGATCATCGGCATTACTCAATGCAAAAGCCGTGTTGCCCAAATTGTCGAAAAACATCTTTTTGGCATTCAGATATTCCGAAAAGGTCTTGTGATAATCCAGATGATCGTGTGTGAGATTGGTAAAAATGCCTCCAGTATATTCTTGTCCGTAAATACGTCCCTGAGCTATGGCATGCGAACTTACTTCCATGAATACATGGCTGCAACCGGCTTTTGCCATACTGTTCAATAAAGCGTTCAATGAAACGGCGTTGGGTGTAGTGAGATGGGCAGGTAGAATTTCATTGTCGATCCTGTTTTCTATGGTCGAGATAAGCCCACTAGTATATCCGAGGCTCTTGAACAAGCGATATAACAGAGTGGTTATTGTGGTTTTACCATTAGTTCCGGTTACACCTACAAGTTTGAGCCTTCTGGAAGGATAATCGAAAAATGCTGAAGCTATTGGCCCAACTGCCAATGAAGTATTTTTAACTTGAAGATAGGTTACTCGAGGGTCTAAAACGATAGGCAAAGATTGACAAACAATGACCGTTGCTCCGTTTTCTATGGCCTTTTCGATAAATTCATGCCCGTCTGTTTTTTGTCCTTTAATTGCTACAAAAACACTTCCTTCATCGGCTTCTCGCGAATCTAATACTACCCGGTTTACAGGCTGGTCTAAAACTCCAATAATGGATTCTGCACTTATGTTAACAATAATATCTTTTAGTGTTTTATTCATCTTAAGAGTGTGATAAGGTGAGGGTGATTACACTTCCTGTCTTTACTTGGGTGCCTGCGGGTAATGATTGTGCATTAACCTTGCCTTTGCCTTCGAGAATTACTTTTAGTCCCATAGATTCGAGTAGATAAACAGCATCTTTTGCTGGCATCCCTTTCAAATTGGGTATGGATTTATCTGAAAAAGATAAAATCTTAGTTGAAACACGATGATTATGGCGCTCGCAATAGCCAAATTCATTGGTTAGTTCTAAAGTGTCGCAGTTGAAACCCAGTAAACGATTTACCTGTAGCAGGTCGGGCAGCCATCCTATCATCGAAACGTGTTGCTGAGATATACTATCATTTTTAGTGACAAACTCCGAGGTGTAAGCCGTAGATGCATCCTGAACGCCTAATTGAGTGGCATAGATTTGATCGGCAATGGCCCGGAAAACCGGCGCAGCCACGGCTCCTCCATAGATTTTTCCTTTTGAAGGATTGCTTACAATCACTATCAGTGAATATTTTGGATTATCGGCCGGAAAATATCCTACGAAAGAGGCATTGTAATTTTCCTTGTTGTATTTTTTGCTGGTTACAATCTGTGCGGTTCCCGTTTTTCCGGCAACTTTGTAAGGAGCACCATTAAAAGCTCCTCTGGCTGTTCCTTTTTCTGTAACTGCTTTCATCATTTCGCGTGCCTTGAGGGCAGTTTTTTGAGAACAGACTTCTTTTATCAAAACTTGAGGTTCATATTGTTTTACCGTAATTCCTGATTCCTGTATTTGTTTTACAAAACGTGGCTTCATCATAATACCATTATTGGCTATGGCATTATAGAAGGTAAGGATCTGCAAGGGAGTAATCTTCAATTCATAACCAATGGCCATATAGGGAAGCGAAAGTTTCGACCAATTCGGGTCGTCGGCTTTTCTGATGAAGGGTTCACCTTCGCCGGGGATTTCTATACCAAGGGGCTTCCCTAAACCCATATTATAAAGCGCATTGCTGAAGCGTTTTGGTTTTTTCCCAAAAGCCTTGTACACGATTTTCGAAACTCCTACATTGGATGAATGAGCGAATGCATCTTCAAGAGTGATATAGGTTCTGTTCAAGGGATGGTCATCTTTCATTACAGCGTTTCTCGACCAGCTAATACTTCCTTGATACGACACTGAATCCTTGATATTGTATCCTGCATATTCCATAACCGCTACCAGCGAAGGCAACTTGAAGATAGAACCGGGTTCGATGCTTTCTGCTATGGCATAATTGTATGTTTCGTCATAACTGCCATCCTTGATCTTTCGAAGGTTCGCTATGACTTTGATGTCGCCGGTTGCAACTTCCATTAGCACCACGCAACCTTGATAGGCATCATTTTCGGTTAATTGCTCAAGCAGAGCTTGTTCGGCAACATCCTGAAGCTTGATGTCGATGGTAGTTACGATATCTTTGCCATTTCGTGGTTCTATACGTTGCGCACCCATTACAGGAATCCATTCCCCTCCCGAAATCTTTTGCATAAGCATACTGCCATTGATTCCCTTTAGTTCTTCATCGTAAGCTCCTTCCAATCCAACCAAAATTCCCTCTTGTTTATTTTCGTAGCCAATAGTACGACGAGCAAGCATGCCATAAGGCATTTTTCTGATGTTTTTCTGTATCAAAATGAGACCACCCTTGTTTTTGCCTTCACATAAAATAGGCAGGGTCTTGATTCTTTTTAGAGTGGAATAATCTACATTGCGCTTGATCAAATAATATCGATTGCCTTGTTTCCGGGCTTCTTTTAGCTCTGATTTCCATTCATTCCTGCTTTTATTGGGGAATAATTTCGATAGGCCCAACGCCAGACTATCAACTTTCTTATTGAAAAATTCTTTCGAAATATTTGGATTAGCCACATCCATACGAACATCGAAAATAGGTACAGTAGTCGCCAGCAGGCTCCCATCAGCAGCAAGAATATTTCCTCTAATGGCTTCAATTTCATCGAACTTGAAGGTAGATTGTTTAACCATTTCACGATATTCCTTGCCCTTTACTGCCTGAATATAGATGACCTTACCCAATATTACCATACCCAAGAGAAACATTAGCCAATATATGAACCATAGACGCCAGACTATTTTTTTCTTGAATGATTCCATATCTGACTATTGTTTAAGTTTTTTCAACTCTTTAAAATCTTCATCACATACTGCTATTCTTATAGGAGGATCTTGGGAGGGTCGTAGACCGAGTGCCGAAGCGCGATAGATCATTCTCGACTGCTTGGTCGAATCGGTAAATTGCGACTTTGCATTGATATATTCGTACCTTAGTTCTTTGATATCCGTCTTAAGCTGATTGATTCTTCTAAGTGATTCCATCGCATGATAGTTGGAAGCGATATAGATCAATCCAATGAATGCTAAAAAGCCAACCACTTTAATGATGGGGATTTCCTTATTGATGACTATAGCTCCCGAAATCCAGCTTTTTACACTATTCCTGTGCTTTTTCTTCGATTTGATATGTGAATTGGTTTTCTTCATAATCGTTCAGCAATTCTAAGTTTAGCACTTCTGGCTCTCGGATTGTCGACGATTTCGGTGGGCGAAGGTTCGATGGGTTTTTTGTTTACAGGCCTTAACGGACAAACAACATTTCCAAAAAAGTCTTTATGAACTTCACCCTCGAAATTCCCGCTCTTAAAGAAGTTTTTTACCAAACGGTCTTCGAGCGAATGATAGGAAATGATGGCGATGCGACCACCTGGGCATAATACATCGATAGATTGAAGAAGAAATTCTTTGAGTACTTCTAATTCATCGTTTACTTCTATGCGCAGAGCCTGAAATACCTGGGCCATGAATTTGTTTTCGGCTCCTTTTGGGGCAAGAGGTTTTATTAATTCACACAACTGAGTGGTGGTTTCCAGAGACATTCTGGTGCGTTCGTTACAGATGATTGAAGCAATGCGACGAGCTTGCGCCAATTCGCCATATTGCTTAAACAACCTGAAGAGTTCGGTTTCTGAATATTTATTGATGATCTGGGCGGCTGTGAGGCTTTTTCTTTTATCCATGCGCATATCGAGGGGTCCATCCCATCGGGTCGAAAAACCCTTTGCCGCTCGGTCGATCTGATATGAAGAAACCCCTAAATCGGCCAAAATCCCATCTACAGGAATAGCCTCGTAAAATCTCAAGAAATTCTTCAAATAACGAAAGTTATCATTTATAAAAACCAAACGTTCATCTTTGGGTAGATTAGCAATAACATCGCTATCCTGATCGAAAGCTATGACGCGGCCTGACGGCATTTGCCGCAAAATTTCAGCTGTGTGGCCGCCTCCCCCAAAAGTTGCATCAACAAACACACCTCCTTTCCCCACCTCCAAGGCAGCAATGCTTTCAGCAAGAAGTACAGGAAGATGATAGCTCATATGATCTTAATTATTTTGTCATTCCTTATCGATGTTTTTCATAACTTCCTGGGCTAAAGTCGCAAAATCAATATTCGGATCGTTTACGGTTTGTTCATATTTTTCTTTGTCCCAGATCTCAAGAATATTCAATTGCGAGGCGATGACTACATCCTTGTTGATTTCGGCGTAGTTGAGTAAGTCTTTTGCAATCAAAATTCGACCCGAGGAGTCCAATTCTATAGATTTGCTCCCCGCCATGAACCGACGTATAAAATCAGCATTCTCAGGCTCATATCTACTTAATTTGTTGATTTTTTCGAGCTCATGATCCCATTCCGACTTTGGATATAATTCCAGACATTTGCTGAAAATACTGCGACGGATGACAAATTCCTGGATGCCATCGCCGGGAAGCTGCTTGCGCAAACTTATGGGAAGCTGTATGCGCCCCTTGCCATCGAGTTTACATTCGTGTGTGCCAATAAAGGTTATCATCTTCAGCAAATCTTACTACAAAAATACAATAATTTCCCACAATATTACACAAAAATACAAAATTTCACACAAAATTTTTCCACAATTGTTAATAACTTTTTTTAAAGGCTTATTTTTTTGGGAAATCCCATGAATTAAAATCAAGCTGAAACCCTTGTATAGAGATATTTTTGTGCAGATGGAAAACAAAATCAGATACTTCTTTAAATCAGCTTTGATAGTGATTTTTTTATCTTTGCATGAGAAAAGTCTTGGATAAAAATGGAAAATCAGGCGGAGGACATATCCCTTAACGCTATACAACCCAAAAAAATCGTTGATCTCGATGAAGTGATCCGGCAAAAAAGTGCGAGAGTTTATCGTATGTTACCACGATTTGTCGTTCATTGGCTCGAGAAAATCATTCATCAAGACGGACTCAATTATATTTTGACCAAATATGAGGATCAAGAGGGGCTCGAATTCATCGAGTCGGTTTTGAATGAATTTGGTTTACGTGTGGATTCGGATGGTGCAATGGGTTGGGATCCTAAAGGCCGTTATATTTTTGTTGCTAATCATCCTCTTGGAGGTATGGATGGTATGGCTTTCATGATGGTTGTGGGACGTTATTTTCCCGAAGTAGTTTTCCCCGTGAATGATTTTTTACTGTATTTACCCAACATTCGCAATTTATTTATCCCAATCAACAAGCATGGACGCAATCCTGAGTTGATCAAGCTGCTGGATGATACTTTTGCCAGTGATAAAACAATACTCTATTTTCCTGCGGGTTTGTGTTCGCGTAGCCAGCACGGAGAGATTCTCGACCTCGAATGGAAAAAAACCTTTGTGACTAAAGCAAGGCTTCATCAACGAGATATTGTTCCTGTGCATATTACGGGTAGAAATTCGGCTTTTTTTTACCGGCTTGCCAATCTTCGGAAATCCTTACATATTCACTCTAACTTTGAGATGATTCTGTTGGTGGATGAAATGTTTAAACAAAAGGGCAAATCGCTGTTGATGCGTTTTGGCCCGGTTATTCCCTATACCCAATTGGACCGGCGTTTTTCCGATTATGAATGGGCAAATCTTATCAGGGCTTATATCTATCGGTTAGGCAAGGGTGATCTTAATCCTTTTCAGCCAATATGATCGTTCTTTCATTTGATTTTTTTCTGAGATGATTTCGAAAGACAAACCGATTTATCTTACAATCTGAAAATATGGAAATGAAGCCTATTATACCGCCTGTTGATAAGAGACTAATTGAACGGGAACTTACAGAATCGAAATTCCTGAGGAATACCAATTATGGGAAACGTCAGATATTTATAGTGACTTATCATGACTCTCCCAATATCATACGTGAGATTGGGAGATTGCGCGAACTTTCCTTTCGTGATGCGGGTGGCGGTACTGGAAATGAACTTGATATCGACGTTTATGACACTGCGGGGGTTCCTTTCAAGCAGCTGATTGTTTGGGATCCTTATGATGAAGAAATTATCGGAGGTTATAGGTATATTCAAATGAAGAATCTTCCGCGGCTTCCTTCTGGGCAACTCGATTCCCCTACAGCTCGTCTGTTCGAGTTCTCGAACCGGTTTATCGATGAATTTGTGCCGGTTACCATTGAACTTGGGCGCTCGTTCATTCAGCCTTCCTATCAGGCAACTTTCAATGTAAGAAAAGGCATGTTTTCTTTAGATAATCTTTGGGATGGTTTGGGCGCACTGGTAATCGAACATCCTAGCATAAAGTATTTCTTTGGTAAGATGACGATGTATAGAAATTATAACCCTCGAGCAAGAGATATTCTATTGCATTTTCTTCAAAAGTTCTTCCCTGATCCCGACCATCTGGTATGGCCGCACTCTTCCTTGGAAGTGAAGCCCGAAGATGTGGATATCGACTCACTTTTCAACGGTTCTACTTATGAAGATAACTATCGTTTGCTGAATCAGGCCATCCGTAAATTCAACGAAAATATACCCCCTCTGGTCAATGCCTATATGAATCTCAGCCCAACCATGCGCTATTTTGGTACAGCTATCAACCATAAGTTTGGTGAAGTTGACGAAGGAGGTATCCTCATTACCATTCAAGATGTGTACGAAAAAAAGAAGAGGCGTCATTTAGCAACTTATATTCCTAAATTTCAGCTTCCCAAATTTAAACTTCATATTTCGCGCCGTCGTGAAGAATAAGTTGGAAGCCGTTTTTTTGAAAAGCAGCGTCACCCCTTCGCAATTCCCTCCCCCAACCCTGCCTGAATATGCCTTTACCGGAAGATCGAATGTAGGCAAATCTACCCTTATCAATATGTTGCTCCAGTGCAGAGGTTTGGCCAAAACTTCTTCAACCCCGGGCAAAACTCGCACTATCAATCATTATCTGGTGAATCGTTCATGGTATCTCGCCGATTTACCTGGCTACGGTTATGCTCGATTATCGAAAATAGAAAGGAAAGCACTCAGCAACATGATATCATCCTATCTCCAATCTCGAAAAAATCTGCTCAATACATTCATTCTTATCGATGCTCGAATTTCACCCCAGCCTATAGATATTGATTTTATCAATATTTTCGGTGAATATCAATTGCCTTTTTGCCTTGTATTTACAAAAACCGAAAAATTGGGACAAATGGTTTTACAGCAGCAAATCGATGCATTTTTAGAAACTTTGTCACCTTTCTGGGATGAATTTCCCAAGTATTTCATTACCTCGGGGAAAACTAAGGTTGGTCGCGACGAAATCCTTGATTTTATCAACGACACAAACCTCATTATGTAGCCTGCAAAAAAAAAATCCTCGAAAAAACTAAATTTCCGGGGGTTCGCATGAAGTTCATTTGGAAAATGGGCGATGGGGAGGTTAAGCAGTTAATTAATAGAATTCAATTCAAGGATGGGCTGAAGTTCAACGAGAAGTTGGTCTTTTTTTACCTGATCGCCTTTTTTGACGTAAATTTTTTTCACTATGGCATCGAAGGGGGCACGGATATGATTATTCATTTTCATGGCCATAAGAATCAATAATTTATCTCCTTTCCGTACGACTTGATTCTTTTTTACTAGCACATTGATGATTATACCGGGAATGAAGGCCGTAATCTTATCCGGCTCATTTATCTTGTAAGGTTTACTAAGTTTAAACTTAGGACTTAAGGTGGTAAGAAAGGTCGATCCGTCAACATTGACTTTTACCATTTCTATGGGAGGTAATTCTTCTGATGGAATGGGTAAATTTTCTTCGTTCATGGGCTATTGTTTTAATTCAACCAATAATTAATTAAAAGGGAGGGATTCCGTGCTTTTTGCGTGGTAGGGTTTCTGATTTTGAGACAGATATTTCGAGTGCATGAGTTAGGAAATGGCGAGTTTCGCTAGGTTCGATTACGGCATCCACATAGCCATAAGCTGCGGCTACGTATGGATTGGCAAATTTTGCCTTGTATTCTTCGATTTTTTGTTTGCGCATTTCCTCGGGATTTTCAGCTTCCATGATTTCTTTACGGAAGATGATGTTAGCCGCTCCTTCAGGACCCATAACGGCAATTTCTGCGGTAGGCCATGCTAAAACAAAGTCTGCCTTCAAATGGTGAGAACACATGGCAATATATCCTCCGCCATAAGCCTTGCGGAGGATTATGGTAATCTTGGGAACCGTGGCTTCAGAATAAGCATACAGCACTTTGGCTCCATGCCTGATCACACCGGCATGTTCCTGATCTATTCCAGGCAGATAACCCGGAAGATCGACCAGTGAAACCAAAGGAATATTGAATGCATCGCAAAAACGGATAAATCGTGCGGCTTTGTCGCTACTATCTACATCGAGTACACCCGCCAGAACCATTGGCTGGTTCGCTACAATGCCCACGCTTTGGCCCGCTATTCTGGCAAAGCAGACTACAATATTGGGGGCAAACAACTCGTGCACCTCGAGAAATTCCGAATCATCCACAATGGATCTGATAACGTCTTTTACATCATATGGTTCGGTTGTATCGGCAGGAATAATGTCATCGATTTTATAAGTTCGCTTGGGTGGTTTCCTGGCGAAAGGCTTAGCCTTGCTTTCATTGTTCCATGGGATATAGCTCATCAGTTCCTTGATTTGGGCAAAGCATTCTTCTTCGCTTTTAGCATAGAAATGAGCATTGCCAGTGATTTGAGCCTGCACTTTAGCCCCTCCAAGATCTTCCTTTGAGATTTCTTCTCCTAAAACAGTTTTAATTACCTCGGGCCCAGTGATGAACATTTGAGAGATTTTGTCTACAACAAATACAAAATCGGTGAGGGCAGGCGAATATACTGCGCCTCCAGCGCAAGGACCCAATATAACCGAGATTTGTGGAATAACCCCCGATGCCATGGTATTGCGATAGAAAATATCGCCATAGCCGGCTAGTGCATTCACACCTTCCTGAATGCGCGCTCCTCCCGAATCGTTGATGCCAATCAAGGGGACTTTTAACTTCATGGCGTGATCCATGATTTTAGTTATTTTCTTCGCATGGGCATACCCTAACGACCCCCCAGCTACCGTAAAGTCCTGAGCAAAAATACAAATAGGGAAACCATTAATGGTACCCGTCCCTGTTACTACTCCATCGCCGGGAAGAAATTTCTTGTCCATGTCAAAATCTTTCCCGGCATTGGCTACAAAAAGATCATATTCGTGAAATGACTTTGGATCTATTAGAGCTAATATTCGCTCCCGTGCAGTCAATTTACCCTTCGCTTTCTGACTTTCTATAGCCTTGGGGCCGCCTCCCTCCGATGCTACCCTTATCCTTTGCTTGAGGTCGGCAATCTTTTGGCTTAATGTCATTCCTTCGTTGTTCAATTGTGTGAGGTTTTAGTAAGATTTTTCCAAAGGGAAGCAAATTTATAGGAAAACCACCTTTCTTCAAACGCTATTTTTATTTACTCTCTTTTGGTCGAAAATAATTTTTACTGTTTCGACTGGTTATGTGTATGTTATATGATTTTCTTACTTTTGTTAATAAATGTTAATCATGAATATCGAAGAATTGCGTGAGTATTGCCTTTCGAAGAATCAAGCCGAAGAATGCCTGCCTTTCGATGATAACTCTTTGGTTTTTAAAGTTAAAGATAAGATTTTTGCTATCTTGAGCCTCACCCAACCTTTCTCCATAGCTCTTAAATGTGATCCTTCGATTGCTGTTTCATTGCGTGAAAGATTCCCTTCCGTCTTGCCAGGATATCACATGAATAAACGGCATTGGAATACTGTTCTCGTCGATGGAAGCATTCCGGATGAGCTATTAGAGAATTGGATAGACCTCAGCTATGATTTGGTCGTATCGAAATTGCCTGTATCTTTACGAAATCAGCTTTGAGGGCTGTATTTCCGAGGTATAAGCAATATGATGACAATCAAATACCCCGATAAACATCCCCCATAATACACTTAGATAAGAATTCGAGGTGATTCGGCATCCACCAGCATTGCAGCCTATTTGCTTGTAATATGGATATCCCATTGCCAGGCCAACGACTTTCCCCATTATCTTGAAAAAACGAATCCTTCTTATCTTTGGCTTCATGATATTTGACAGAAAAATTTTTGTAAAAATAAATAAATTTAAATAAGTGAATATATTTTCCTTTTTATCTTGCTGAAATTAAATTAATTACAAAATTTTGCAAAAAGTAGAAAATAAATATGTTATTGATTTTGATTTATATAATGAAACAAGGTTTTAAACTGCCATCATCTTATGAAGGGTTATACTGAAATAAAATCCTTTGAACATCCCATCCTGCTTACGGGTAGTAGGAAAATCTTACAAGATTCAATTACCAATCTGCCATTCGATCGCATCATGGTTTTATGCGACCGTAATACATGGAGAGATTGTTTCCATTACATTGCACCTGCACTTTGCAAAAAATCTTGTCATATTCATATTATCAAAGAAGGGGAGGACTCGAAAAACCTTTCCACATTGGAAGGCATTTGGAATATTTTATCGGCAGAAGGATTTAGACGCGACGATGCCTTGCTGAATTTAGGAGGTGGTGTGGTGTGTGACATGGGGGGGTTGGCTGCTGCCACATTTCATCGGGGAATGCAATTTATTCATGTGCCTACTTCTTTATTGGCCATGGTGGATGCGGCCATTGGCGGAAAAAATGGAGTCAATTTTAGGGGTCTGAAGAATCAGATAGGCGTTTTTGCATTTCCTTATATAACATTGATTTATCCTGTATTTTTGAAAACCTTACCTAATAGGCAGATACAATCGGGGTTCGTTGAGATGCTGAAACATGCCTTGCTAAATGGAGATGATTTGTGGAATCGTTTAAGCGCAATCGAACATGAAGAGGTTATGCATCATTCGCATTACATTTCTGAAGCTTTGAAGGTAAAAGTCTCTTACGTAGACAAAGATCCTTTCGATCATGGAATAAGGCAAGCTCTCAATTTAGGGCATACCGCCGGCCATGTTTTCGAGGAGTGGTCGTTGTTGAATCAATCCGAACCCATGCTCCATGGCGAGGCTATAGCTTTGGGAATGCTCGTCGAACTCGGGTTGTCGGTAAAACTGACTGGTTTGGATGAGAATTTTGCTTTGCTTGCCTCTAATGTTTTTAGAAAACATATTCATTTACCCGTCCCCACTTTGCAAGATATTGGACAACTTATCGATTTGGCTGGTTTCGACAAAAAAAACAAAGATCACTTCATTCGATTTTCTTTGCTGCAGAAAGTAGGAAAGCCTGTAGTTCAGGTTGCTGTTTCACGGGAGACTTTGAGCCATGCTTTCAGAAATACTATTTTATCTCTGACATGATGAATCGGTTAATTCTGACTTATCGACCCATTCCATCAAAGGTGAGCATTCAATTGCCTTATTCGAAAAGTATCAGCAACAGGTTGTTGATAATTCAGGCACTTGCCGGGGATACATTCGAGATAGCGCATTTGTCGGATGCTGACGATACCCGGGTGATGGCAGAAGCCATTCGAAGATATGAAGAGGGTTTTGATGTGATTAATGTGGCTGAGGCTGGCACTGCGGCTCGTTTTTTGACAGCTTATTTTGCCTTGAGGGCTAAACCCGTCATTTTAACCGGTTCGGGCAACTTGCTTCGGCGTCCTATTTCAGCTTTGGTGAATACTTTGCGTTCGATGGGAGCCATGATCGAATATTTGGATACTCCTGATCGTCTGCCTTTGCATTTTAAAGGTGGCCAGCTTCATGGCGGGAATATCCAGATAAACGCCGATATCAGCAGTCAGTTCGTTTCAGCTTTGCTGATGATTGCGCCTATGCTTCCCGATCCATTGAATATACATCTGATAAATCAAGAAGTCTCGATGCCTTATGTAGATTTGACGATACAATGTATGAGAAGATGCGGGGCGAAAGCAAGACGACTGAAAAACAACATGATTGAGGTAGATAATTCGGGTTACAATTTTTCAGGAAGCATTGCTATGGAGCCCGACTGGAGCTCTGCTGCACCATGGTTTGCCATAAGTGCACTCCAGCCATCCTCTGAGTTTTTACTCGAAAATCTCGATATGAATTCTCTTCAGGCCGATAAGCTACTTATAGAAGCATTTAAACCAATGGGGGTTGTTACTACCTCTACGCACGAGGGATTGCTACTGAAGTGGAGAGGAGGAGTAGCCAAAGAAATGTATTTTGATTTTCGAAATTGTCCGGATATTGCATTATCAGTAATAGTAACCGCTGCAGCTTTAAATATTGATGGTGTATTTGCTAACTTGAGCACGTTGAGATTCAAGGAAACAGATCGATATCAGGCTTTGAAAGAACAACTTTTAAGGCTTGGCATTGACTGTGCAGGTAAACCCCATGAAGGATTAATAATTCGCAATCGTGCTTCATTCCCTCCTTCAGCTACTATCTTCACTTATCATGACCATCGCATGGCACTTGCTTTTGCTCCTCTTGCATGCATCATGGATTATCTTATTATTTTGGAGCCTCAGGTTATCAATAAATCCTACCCATCTTTCTGGGAACATCTCGGACAAATAGGGATTCAACTCGAATATTTTGATTGACATTTGTCGAAAAATAACATAGTTTTAATACTTTTGCGCTATTAATCTTTGCAATGACTGTCGATATTTTCATCCCTTGTTTTATCGATCAATTCTATCCCGACACGGGCAAGAATATGGTAAAGATTTTTGAAAGGCTTGGGATAGAATATCATTATAATCCTAAACAAACTTGTTGTGGACAAATGTCTTTCAACAGCGGATTCTGGGAAGATGCAAAAAAGATTGCCATAAAATTTTTGAAGGATTTTCCGAACGATAGGCCAATTGTATGTCCTTCGGCTTCATGTGCAGGTTTTATTCGAAATTCGTATCATCATCTGTTTTATAATTCAGCTTATCATAACGAATATAAAGTTTTGAAGAAGAATATCTGGGAGTTTTCCGATTTTATGGTGAGTTATCTGCATGTAACCGATGTGGGAGCAGTTTTCGATCATATCATTACTTATCACGATTCTTGTGCAAGTTTGAGGGAATACAAACTGAATGGTCAGCCACGTCTTTTGCTGTCGAATGTTCGTGGCCTTAAGTTGGTAGAAATGGTTCAAAACGATGTTTGTTGTGGATTTGGAGGCACTTTTGCCGTAAAACACGAACCCATTTCAACGGCAATGGCTCAGCAGAAAATTGAAAATGCTCTGGCCACGGGTGCCGAATATATCGTTTCTACCGATTCTTCCTGTTTGATGCATCTTCAAGGGTATATCGACAAACACGAAATGCCTCTCAAGACGATTCATCTGATCGATGTTCTTGCCAGTGGTTGGAAATTATAGAACAGGTTTACCCACCCATGGATCAGTTTTAATGAAATTCTGTCGAGGAAAAATTGGCTCGGTTTCTTCCCCAGAACCATTTTTTGAGATTTTGGCCGAACACGCCCGTAGTATGCAATTAATTACATTGCAACCAGAAGTTCGTTTTTAGACAATCTACTGAATTACTACCTACAAAGACTTCGAATTCTCCGGGTTCGGCAGTAAAGTTCATGTTGATATCACAAAAGGCTAAATCGTTTTTTGTGATTTTAAATCTCACCTCAGTAATCTCACCAGGGCTGAGATCTACTTTGTAGAATCCCTTCAATTCTTTAACGGGTCGGGTTACACTTCCTACCTTATCGTGAATGTAAAGCTGGGCAATTTCTGTTCCTCCATATTTTCCGGTATTTTTCAGTGAAACAGTTATTACGAGAGTATCGTTCATATTCAAAGAATTTTTATTTAGCCGTAGATTGGAATATTCGAAGGTGGTATAACTCAATCCATAGCCAAAGGGAAAGAGAGGTGAATTGTCGATATCGAGATACTTTGAAGTGTACTTGTTGCTGGCATCGAAGGGGCGGCCGGTATTTTTGCAGTTGTAGAAAATAGGAATTTGACCTGTGCTTCTTGGGAAGGTTACAGGGAGTTTCCCTGAAGGATTATAATCGCCGAAGATGACGTCAGCTATAGCGGGACCGGCCATTGTACCACCGAACCATGTTTCGAGCATAGCAGTCGTGTGTTCGGTGAGCCATGAAATGGTGAGGGGACGGCCATTCATCAGTACAGTAACCACAGGCTTACCCGTTGCTATGATTGCTTCAGCTAGCTTTTGCTGAATACCAGGCAATCCCAGATCGCTTCTACTTGCCGCTTCACCGGTCATCCATGCGGCCTCACCCACTGCAAGAATTACTACTTCGGCTTTTTTGGCCAGGTTGATGGCTTCTTGTATGTACTGGGTGGAATCGTCTGTGATGCTACATCCTTTGGCATAGAGAATTTTCGTCTCGGGTGAAATGCTCTGACGAATTCCTTCAAGCAACGTAATGGCTTTTGTCCAGTCTCCTGCCGCTGACCACGACCCAATGAGTTCACGACGATTATTGGCTACAGGGCCTATTACGGCGATAGTGCCAATGTTCTTCGACAGGGGTAAGAGATTTTGTTCATTCTTTAGAAGAACAATGGATTTTTTTGCCATTTCTCTTGCAAAGGTAAGATGTTCGGGCCTCATAATATCTTGTTGTTCACGTTCTTTATTGCAATATAGATAGGGATCATCGAAAAGGCCTAATTTGAATTTCATGATAAGGATTCTTTTTACGGCTGCATCGATGTCTGCCATTTTCACTTTTCCTTCGTCGAGTGATTTTTTCAGGTAGTTGTAATAAATGGCTCCTTGCATGTCCATATCTACGCCAGCATTAAGGGCAAGTTCACCGGCATGTTTTTCGTCGGCAGCAAAACCATGTGGGATCATTTCATTGATGGAAGTATAATCGGTTACGACGAATCCTTCGAAGCCCCATTCTTTTCGCAGGATGTCGGTGAGTAGATATTTGCTGCCAGTGCAAGGAACTCCGGCAATTTCGTTGAATGAAGTCATGAAGGTTGCCACACCTTGGTCAACGCAGGCTTTGAAGGGAGGCAGATAGACTTCGCGCAGGGTACGGTCGGAGACATCGACAGTATTATAATCCCGGCCGGCCTGAGCTGCCCCATAAGCGGCATAATGTTTTGCACAGGCCATCATTGTATAAGGGCTGGACAAGTCGTTATCCTGGAATCCCTTCACTCTGGCTTTGGCCATAGCCATTCCGAGGTAAGTATCTTCACCGGCACCTTCTGATATTCTTCCCCAACGTGGATCGCGAGCAATATCCACCATTGGAGCAAAAGTCCAGTTGAGGCCTTCGGCTGTAGCCTCGATGGCAGCAATTCGTGCGGCTCGACGCACGGCTGCCGTATCCCAACTTGCAGCTTCTCCCAGTGAAATAGGAAATATAGTGCGATGGCCGTGAATGACATCATATCCGAAAATCAATGGGATCCCCAATCGAGTTTCTTCGACCGCCATCCGCTGTAACTCCCTTACATAATCTACACCATAAGCGTTGAATATTGCTCCCACACGACCTTGGCGGATATCTTCCTTGTAATTTTCGCGTATTGTGGATCCTGTAATGTCGTAATCGCTTGTAAAGAGAGTAAGCTGGCCGATTTTTTCTTCAACAGTCATCAATTTTATTACCGAATCGACTCGCCTGGCAATGAGTTTTTCTTTACTGGTAGGCGTTTTTGTGCATGCAAAAGCACTGAATATCACGAAAAATATAAGAAAATTTTTAGTTTTCTTCATTTTAATCTTATTTTAATTGATGTGATAATAACCATTGATATATTTCTGGACGAATGTAAACGTATTCCCAAGCATTGTGGCCAACACCAGGTAGAATGGTAATATGTGCATTTCCACCAAGTCTGTTCACTATTTCCACCATGTTTTTCGATTCACTCACCGGAACGATAGTATCGTCAGCACCGTGAAATGCCCAGATGGGTGTGTGTATGAGTTTTTCGGCTTTTAATTTTTGACCTCCACAGCACACGGGCAGTATAGCAGCAAATTTTCCGGGATAATTGCAGGCAAGGTCGAAAGTTCCATAACCGCCCATACTTAAACCAGTTATATACATTCTATTGGTATCGATAGAATAGTTTTCGATCGCTTCGTTGACTAATGCCATCAGGCGTTCACTGTCCCATGTTTCTCCTTGGGGGCATTGTGGTGTTAGCATTACAAAAGGAAAATCTTCCATGGATTCGACGAATCCTGGCGTGCCATTTTTTTTGACCAACTCGAGATCATTGCCTCTTTCGCCCGAACCGTGAAGAAAAAGTAAGAGAGGATAAGAATGTTGATGATCGGCGACGAAGTTATTGGGTAAAAATAGAAGATATGGGTAGGCCTGAGCCTTTTTGACGAAAATGCCTTTACCCGCTCGAGGAATTTGAGTTCCGGGTTTCAAGTCTTGGCCATTCGATAGAATGACAAAAGGGATTAGAATCATAAGAAGAAAGGTGATTTTTACCATATCATGCAAATATTAACTGTAAAATCTATCTCGTCGGCATTAAGATACGACCGGGCAGTTTTGCTTATCCAATGAATTGAATGTTTAGCTATCCATACCGTCTGAAATTTCGGAGAATTTTCAGTTAAGTTTCAGAATAGTTCGATCGAAAATCTGCTCCTTGGATTCGCTGCATTCGCGGCATGGTGTATATGGCATGTGATAAAAAGTTGTTGATAGAGGGTTTTATGTAAATTTAGTTCTCGAAGTCAAATATCCATTTCGTCCCATTATGAAGCTTCTCCAGTTATTTTTTTATAAACTTTATGAACTTTTTGCTTCTTCAAAAATGGGGGTAGCATGATGAACGATTGTAAATGATGTACTAAAATAACCATGGGTTCCAGCGTTTGCTTCCTATGCATTTCATAATTTTTGAGATATGTTGGCTTGGAATTTCATTCAAAAGAATGAATTCAAAGAAAATCCCCTTATTCTGCATTTTTATCATGATATTTCTTCTCATTAAAAGGATTTAAGAGTTAAGAAACTTGATTAATGCAAATTGAGGGGATAATCAGATGAAAGCAAATGCTTTTACAATTGTTGCTAATTATTTGCTAATCTTTCTTGTAATGGTTTTCCCTTCGGTGTTGGTGATATAAATCAGATACATTCCGCTGCATAGATCTTCGAGATTGATGACCACTTTGGAAGATGGCTGGGTTTCGATTTGTTTAATCAGTTGTCCGGCAAGATTATAAACATTGACTCGAACAATCTTTCCAAAGTTCTCTATAGTAAGATCTTTTGTTAGGGGAATAGGATAGATTAAGATTTTGTCATTCGATATAGAAGGTATTCCATTGGATACAGTGGCAATCGTATCGATACGAATATCGTCGATGTAGATGATGATATCGTCAGTAATAGTGAGGGGGTCTTCGAAATCGGGCATAAGAACGGAGATGGGATATTGACCGGTCATGGTATCAAATTTAAATACGAATTCTTCCCATTGGTTGGTAAGTTGTTGAGTATTTTCACTAAAGATTTCGAGTGTACCTGATGTACCACCTTCGAGTTTGAATTTAACAGGAGAGATACGTGGTTTCAAGAGTTTTACATGCACATATTTGTTAGTCTGAGCATCTACACTGGGATTATTATTTGCCCAGTATCCCCCCCAAGGCAATCCTCCATTGGTTGTTCCTCTACGGATGAATTTCAGCACTTTTGCGCTATGGTTCATTGCGTCGGGAGAGGGATTATCAACAATCATGAATGTTTCTTCTAAGGGATGGAGATCGGGGTTGTCGTAATCGCCGCAACCCATAACGTGAGGGGTCAAAATTCCCCATGTTCCATCTTCAAAGTCGGCCAAAATTTGGGGTTGGTCTAACCTAACAGCCCAAACATAGGAGTAATTCATCGCTTTTTTAACAGTAGCTGTACGATTGGGGTCGCCTGGCCATTCGTCACCACTCCAACCTTCACCTTTGAAAAATTTAAAAGGATAGGTACCTTTAGGGAGGTCCATAGTAATAGAGTAAATCATATCACCATCTTCATCCGTCATTAAGCAAGCTGGATTGGTCCCTGGTTCATTCCAACTACCCCATGTTGTTGCTCCAAAATCGCCAGCAATGTAAACATTTTGGTCGCTCAAACCAGCATTGGTCATATTTACATTAAAGGTTACTGTTACGGTTTGTCCCAGCATACTCATGCTGAGAGCTACCATCGTAAATAATGAAAGTAAAGTTTTCTTCATAATTTTAGTTTTTAGGTTTAACAGAATAATTCGTAGCAAATTTAAACAATATTTATCCGAAAATTCCATCTTACTTTAAATTTTTTTAAAAAAAGTAATTTTTTTATTTTTTGGTAAATTTAAGAGTCTCCTTTGAATGATTGCCTTCGATGGTAATGATATACAATCCTTTCTTTAATGAGTTTAAATTAAGGGTTTTAACCTTAGAATCATCGTTGAAATAAAGTGTTTTTTCTGATAATGGAATCGACTGTCCCGCAGAGTTATAAATTTTGATCGAAGCAATCGTAGGTTGGTTCGAAAGATATCTAATGGAAATAGTTTCTTGATATGGATTGGGAGTTAGTTCGAAGTATTTGTTTCTTTGAGGAATTTTATCAATGCCAAAGGGGTCGTAAACGAAGCCAATATTTTCAAGGGCAGGATTTATCTCGGGATTTTTCATAAATAGATTCCAAAGTAAGGCTGAACGATAATTTTCGATCATGACCAATATTGGGCCTTCATCAATAGCCAGGTAGGAGGTAGCCCACCAGTTACGTTTTTGATTGAAGGCGTCATAGAATCCATAATATCCCCATGTTTTAGGAAGCTTACGGTAGAAATATTTTAAGGCTTTCATGGATTCAACCGGGGTATAAGGGAATGAGCTCAAGGCGGCGGTTGGAGAAATAGTGCCATTGTCGTTATTAGTATGAGGCTGATGGGCTAAATATCCGTCAGGATCATCGCTAGCTGTCAATCCCCAGCATGAATCTCCATAACCCAAATGATTCAGGGGGTTATCGATACAATAAGCATGGTGGATTAAGGCTATATTGCGATTATTATTGAAATAATTGGCATAGGCATCTTTTTTACTTCTTGGGTCGAAACCTAAAAAGGAATAATGAGTGAAGAAAAGCGGTCCTCCATAGTCCCAACCTACTGCGAGGGGATATCCATAGAATGATTTTCCATTGAGGTAATTTCCACTTGCCCATCCCATGTGATATAATGAAGCTGCCACTGGATGAGTAGGGGAGGCGATGGCCAGAATATAAACAATCATAGTTTCGTTGAAGCCCCGTATGGGCATATTCATTATCCATTGGTAATTTGGCGACCAGTGCCAGTAAAGTACATTACTTCCATTTCGGGTGTACCAATCCCATTCGACGCTTTCCCATAATTGAGTAATTTTTTGACGTAAGGTATCTTCGAGATATTCTCCATCAAAGAAGCTACGAGCGGTTAAAAGTCCTTGAATCAAGAAGGCAGTTTCCACCAGATCACCTCCATTATCGTAATTTGAAAACGGGATAACCTTCCCGCTGGTTCCATTCAGCCAGTGAGGCCATGCACCATGAAATCTGTCGGTTTGGGAGAGAAAATCAACGATTTTCAAAATTCTTTCCAATCCTTGCTGTCTGGTTATAAAATTTCTATGAATACCGCATAATATGCCCATAATTCCAAAACCTGTTCCACCAGTAGTAACGATTTCACCCGATCCAAGCCTTTCGCGTGCCATACCTGACACCGGGTGTCCATATTCCCAGAAATATCTGAAGGTGGCTTCCTGAACCATATCGAGAAGTTCCTCATCGCTCAGGTTTTTGAGATAAGTTTCGACCAGCTCCGACATTGCCGAAGGTTGTCCCATATCATTCAAGGCTTTTACACCATAAGTTAATTTGGTAACCGAAAGTTTGGAAGTAATATAATCATTAAATATTGTGTCGGTTTTCTTGGTGGTTCCTGCCAATTGAAAACTTGAGCCGTTGTCGGTCGAACGATAAACCTCATAGTCACTGACATTGCATTCAGAATTCTTGTTCCATTTGAGTATCACATGTCGTTCGTATCCTTTGGCGAACAGGCCTTTCGGAGCGCTCACCGATGGGCTGGTTCCATCTCCCTTTATAACACGGATATCGTCGATGAAAAGCACGTGTTGTATTCCATCGCTTTCGTTCTGAGCAAAACCTATTGTTTTTATGACGGTGTAATCGATAGGATTGATTTGGTTGATGAAAGGAGACATGGGTATGCTTATTCTTGTCCATATAGCTGTCGGAATTTGAGAAACATAATTTCTCATGGGAATCATAATGGATTTTTGATTGTAGATATCTTCGAAGAAAATTTTTGGAAGTGAATTGCGTTCCTGGCTAGTAGGGGAATAGAGCCAGAAGATAAGGGAATCGGACTGAGAGATATCTTTGTCGGTCCAGTTGGTGCCAGCGGCAATGGCATACCAGTTACCTCCAGGGTTGGATGTCCATTTTAATCTCAGACTATTAACACCCTGAATGGGGGGGGTGTTACTTTCGACGGGAAATTTTCGCAAATCGTTGCCACAGCGTTCGAGTTGGCTGGGAGAGGTGAGTTCCATCCAACTGTAATCGTAATAGATATTAGAGGGGCTATCTTGAAAATAGAGCCAGGTTTGTGCATTAAGTTGGAAAATCAGAAGAATGAAAAAGAAATGAACGTTGACAAAGATTTTGGTTTTCATCGGGTTGTAGTTATGGAGATAAAGTTGCGGGCTGGCTGCAGGCCGGCCCGCATAGTAAAAATCAATACCCCTGATTTTGGGTCAGCTTGCCTTGTGAAAGCTCGATTTGTTGACTCGGAATCGGAAATACCTCATTTTTGTTGGGCGTAAATCCAAGAGGCCCAAGTACCTCAGCGGCTTTCCCTGTTCTAACCAAATCAAAGAAACGGTCACCTTCCATGGCAAGTTCTAAACGGCGTTCCTTTAATATATCATCGAGAGTAGGATTGCTGATGACCGGAAGATTTACCCTTTGACGCACTTTATTCAGGTAGGTAGCAGCACCCGAAACATCACCCTGATGGATTTTTGCTTCTGCAGCTATCAATAGGATCTCGGCATAACGCAATACTCTTACATTCTGCCCGGCTCCGTAAGGTCCGAATAGCTGACGCCATGAAGGATAATATGCCTTACCATTATATCTTGGAGTCCCGCTAACTCCTTCGAGTGCAGTAACTCCCTGAATACTGTCACCATCTGGAGTAACATCTCCTCTAAAGAGTATGGTTACTTTCTTGCGAATCAAATCTCCGGCAGCATCATAGGCAGCAATGAGATTATCGGTTGGAATATTGAAGCCCCATCCCCATTGTCCACGAACCGATTGAACTTCGGAGTGCTGGCAGAAGGAAAGGTCGCTTTGTCCTTCGATTTCCTGCGCCTGAATCTCGAATACCGATTCTATCCCATTCTCCGATTCTACTCTGAAAACTTTATAAAAATTGGGTTCGAGATCGTAGACGTTCGAATTAATTACTTCCATAGCCAATTGTTCGGCTTTGGGATAATCCTTCAAATAGAGATAGACTTTTGCAAGAAGACCTTTTGCAGCTCCACTTGTTGCGCGTCCTTTGTCATTGGCTCCATAAGTTGCAGGTAAAATTGAGGCGGCATCCAGCAGATCTTTTTCGATTTGTTCATACACCTCGGCTTTAGGTGTGCGAACGTAAATTTCCGAACCTACCGGAATACTCAGAGGCATTGGAATATCACCAAAAGCACGTACCAGATCGAAATAAATCAAGGCACGAAGAAATTTGGCTTCTGCTACCAACCGCTTCTTCAGATTTTCATCCATCTGAATCTTTGGAATATTAGTAATACATTGATTGGCGAGGTTGATTCCGCGATAGCGTCCTCTCCAGTAATCATTTAGGACGAACTGGTTGGGAGTATAAAGAAATTGGTCATATTCATTGATAAAGGAAGCATCGCCTACTTCGCTTCCCTTAATAGCATTGTCGGAAGGGATTTCTTGCATGATAATATAGGCGAAGGATACCATCTCCCATGCACGTAAATGAGCATAGATGGAATTGACTCCTTTCATGGCGTGTTCCTGTGTTTCGAAGAAACCTTCGGCAGGCAACTGTCCTTCGGGAGCTAAATCCAGATAATCGCTGCATGAATTAAAGGAAATGATTACGATGGCTGCTATGAAAGATAAAAAGATTTTATAGGTTTTCATATTGTTTCCTCCTTTCAAAATTATAGGTTCATGTTAATACCGAAGTTGTAAGTAGCCGACATGGGATATACATTCAAATCGATTCCCTGCGAAGTGGTTGATCCTTCGGGTATTTCGGGGTTGAATCCGTTGTAACCGAATAAGTTGATGGGATTTGTTGCATTGATATAAACTCTGAGATTCGAAATTCCGAGTTTTCTGGTGAAATTTTGTGGCAAGGTATATCCCACCTGGATGGTTCTCACGCGTAGAAAGGCTCCGTCTTCGAAATACCAGCTATTGGGGAGCATATTGTCGCCGGTGAGGTCGGCCGAGGGGTATTCATTAGAAGTACCTTCGCCATGCCAACGGTTTTCATAAAAGTCGAAGTCGTAATTTTCGTTTCCTAATCGCTGAGCTCTTTTGGCATTATAGATTTTGTTTCCCCAACGAGTATACAAATCAACTGTAAAATCGAAATCAGAATAAGTAAGAATGGCCGAAAATCCCAACTGAGACTTGGGTATGGCGTTTCCAAGAAAAACACGGTCTTTATTGTCGATCACTCCATTACCATCGATATCTGCATATTTGAAATCGCCTGGCTTTGCATTGGGCTGAAGTTTTTTACCCTGATCATTTACGTAATTATCTACTTCTGCCTGATTCTGGAAAATTCCAATAACCTGACGGCCATAATAACTGCCAATGGGCATACCTAAAACCGTATAAGTACTGAAGAAACCCCCTACAGGTAAATTGCCTCCAAATAAACCGAGCGTGCCTTCACGAAGTTTTTTTACTTCATTATGATTGTATGCATAGTTTAAATTGAGGTCATAGCCAAATTTTCCGACTTTATCTGCCCATCCCAAGGTGATTTCGATTCCCTGGTTAAGAATGTCGGCATTATTGGAGTAGTATGAACCCGAAGTACCTGCAGTAGCCGATAGGGTAAGCAGGAAAATAGCATCCTTAGTGGTTCTCGAATAAAAATCGATTTCATACGAAAGTCGACTATCCAATGATTTCCCTTCGATGGCTATATCGAATTCATTCATCTTCTCCCATTTTAGTTGAGGAGGTACTGCGCTTGTGATGTTGGCTCCTTCAACAATGACGGTATTTCCATTTTGACCTGAACCAAAAGCGGTATTCAAAATGCCACCTTCTTCTACGGTTAAGGTATAGACGTTGGCAGGGATCTTGTTATTCCCAATTACACCCCAACTGGCTCTTAGCTTCAAGAAGTCGAATATATTCTGATCCTTCATGAATTCTTCACCCGTTATGATCCATCCCACACCCACAGAGGGGAAAATATCCCACCTGTCATCTTTGGGGAATACCGAACTGCCATCGTAACGAAGAGTGGTAGTTAGCAGATAACGATCATAAAGTGAATAATTTACACGGCCAAAATACGAGAGGGAAGTTATTTTGCTTCCCCAGTCGTTTACCTGACTGGTTTTAGCCCGTCCAAGATTGATATAGAGTGTATTTTCTCCAAGATAGGGAACACCCATGCGAGAACCATAAGTGCCCAGAGTATTTTCTTGCTGAGCCGACATGCCTGCCATTACCTTTAAGCGATGAGGTCCAAAATTGTCTTCAAAGGTGAGGGTGTTATCCCAAACCCCTTTGTAATCGTAAGTCCATTGCCTGCTTAAAGTACGATTAGTATCCTTCTGAGTGGGAGAAACCCAATAATAGGGCGTATAATTGCGGTTACGAGCATATCCCAGGTCGGTCCCATATTGCGAACGGAATTGGAAGTATTTCAGAAAATTAACTTCAGCAAACACACTTCCTACCAACCTTATACCATTGCTTTTACTATTATAGTAATATAGACTGGCGGCTGGGTTGCTAAAATTTCCCAGACCCAGATCAACAGGATTGGTGAAGGTGGTATCGTTTACTTTTGGCTTGAATACCGGAGGAGCCACATAAGCATCATAGAATACCGAAGGGGCGTCATTGGTGCGAAAGGTAGAGAAGGTGGAAGAGTATCCAACCTTGAGGGCATCATTTACTTTCGAATCTAATGAAGAACGAATATTCAGCCTTTCATAGGTTTGATTCAAGAGTAAGCCATCTTGTTTGAAATATCCGGCTCCGAAATAAAATGCGCTGTTTTCGGTTCCACCACAGATCCCTATATCATGGTTCATTACAAAGGCCTGATCACGCATTACTTCATCATACCAGTCAGTGTAATCGGGGAAATTGGCAGGATCCAGTGGGGTGAATGATTGGCCGGCTGCCTCCGCCTGCAACTTGTTCTTCTCGTTGATTAGTTCTATATATTGTGTATTGTTAGCTAATGGAAGTTTATTCACTGCAGTTTGAAACCCAGCATAACCCGAATAAGATAAAGCAGCTTTTTGTCCTGTGCTGCGTTTGGTGGTGATAATGACCACACCGTTGGCGGCCTTTACCCCATAGATGGCCGAAGCGGAAGCATCTTTCAAGATAGTGGTGCTCTCGATATCGGAAGGGCTTAAGAAACTGATGTTATCGGTGATAACGCCATCCACTACGTATAGAGGATCGGCCTTAGAATTTACAGTGCCTAGTCCACGGATGCGGATGACTGGGGCAGCACCTGGTGCACCACTATTGGTAACCTGTACACCGGCAACCTTTCCTTGTAAGACAGAGGCAAAATTGGCTGCCGGTTGATAACTTAACTTATCGGACTTAACCGTGGTAATCGAACCCGTTAAATCCATCTTCTTGGTCGAACCATATCCTACTATTACCACTTCTTCCAACTGAGAAATCATGGGTTCCATTTCTATATCAATGCGACTTCTCCCCTGGATAGGTTCTTCTATGACTTTCATCCCCACAAAACTGAATACCAGAATCCCGTTGTTGGGGGCATTGAGCATGTAATTCCCGTCAATGTCAGTAACAGTTCCAGTTGTAGTGCCTTTTAAAAGAACCGTTACCCCGGGTATGGTCGTTCCATCCTTCTTATTTTTGACCTGTCCCTTGATGGTGATAACCTGCTGGGCCATCACCCCAAAACTGAGGCCAAATAACAACAGCGTAAGCATGTAGAGCTTTCTCATATTCGTTTAATTTAAGTATTAAAGGTCGAATCGAATCATAAAAATAAGCAATTTTCGGTTTTGAATAACATTTCAGAATAAATTTTTGTTCTTTCATGCAATGGAATGAATGTATTCGAGTCACATCGAGTAAGGGTCGATTTAAAGGATTAGTGTAAATTGAACACAAATACAAAAATAGTTTATAATTTGAATTTATCGATCATGATGTTAAAAATTCTTTTTAATTCGAATGAAATGTGGTGCTTTAGAGAATTTTCATTTCGATGAAATGTTATAAATGTATTGTATGCAATGTGTTCGTTTGATTGTTTTTCGATCGAATAAATTAAAATGATTTGTTTGGATAGATTGAAAATCTTTATATTTGTAGGCTGAGTTTTAAGCAAGTGTATTAGTTACACAAAACATCAGTCATGGCAATATGGACCCAAATGTAATCCCTAATGTTTCGGTTGATTGTGTGGTAATTGGATATGATCTGCAGGATATCAGTATTTTACTGATAGAAAGAGAAATGGTTTATAATGGGAAAAAGTATATCGATTTAAAACTTCCGGGTGATCTGGTAAGATGGGATGAAGACATTGATAGCTCAGCCTATCGTATTTTATTTGATTTATCGGGTGTACAAATCAGTAATTTGAAGCAGCTTCAGGCCTTTGGTGAGGTAGATCGCTTGAAGAAAGAGCCAAGAGATATGGAATGGTTACGTGCTATCGATCATCCCGAAGAAAGGGTAATTACCGTAGCCTATTACACTTTGGTAAGTCTTGATCTTATTCATTCTCAAAAATTCAAACCTAATCCTAATGCGCGCTGGGTGCCTATATCGAAAATCGGTAAGCTTGCGTTCGATCATAACCGTATCATTAATAAAGCCTTAGATACATTGCGTCAGGAAATAAAACAAACTCCCGTGGCCTTCGATCTATTGCCGCGCAAATTTACTCTTTCGCAAATGCAAAAACTCTATGAAGTAGTGATGGGTACATTATTCGACAAACGCAATTTCAGAAAGAAAATAGCTCAGATACCCTGTATAGTTCCTATTAATGAAAAACAAGTCAATGTACCTCACAAACCAGCTCGTTATTATATGTTTAGCCGCGATGTTTATGAGGTGACGCGAAAAGACAATTTTGATTTCTCGGTATAAACGAAACAAAGGCCGAGCTTAACTTTCGAGCCAACCTCCTTTGAATCCTGCTTTAATCAATCCCTCTCTAATGTATGAATTTTTCCTTAGAATATTCCAAATCAACTGGTTATAATAATTTTGTATCATAATTAATATAGGTCCTTGGTCGATTCCAAGATAATCGATGTCGTACCATCCAAACTCGTTATTTTGATCTTTATAAAATGGATTGAACGCATCTTTGAATCCATACATACCATAGATTTTATCTCCGTAAAGAGTGTACATGGCTCTGAGTGCAGGAATGCAAATCTCCGGAGCAAACGGGATGGAGCCACCAGCGGCAGTTGGAGCTATAGTTCCGTCATCTACAAGATAATTTGCAGCGGCACCTCTGGCCGAGTAGGAATGAATTCTTATCTGTCTTTCATCGGATTGTATGACGGTATCTTTAGGGCCATCGCATGCTGTGAGCCCCCATATACTATCATTATAATGAGAAAATCCAAGAGGATTCGAAATACAGTAAGCCCTGTTGGCCAGGGTTGCTCTTCTCGAATTCTCGAAATAATCTATACCCTTGCTTAGCATGAAAGAGTCCTGTAAACCTTTAAAATCTATAAATAAATGAGAATATTGATGGCCAAACAGAGGGCCGAAGTTCACGTGTTCGTAACCTTGAAATTTTGCCCAGATGTAGGTACTGCACCACCTTTGCCAGGCATTGGCAGGAATTGGATGGGTGGGAGAAGCAATAGCCAATATCATAAGTATCATGGCTTCGTTATAACCTGACCACCATGAGGGGATGAAACCGTTTTCGGGATGCCAGCCCATACTTAAGGCATACTGGGTCGAATCGAACATCCAATCCCACTCCACTCTTCTATAAAGACTATCGGCCAATTGCCTGATTTCGGCTTCTACTGAATTGTCCCTATCAAAATAGCTCATACATGTAAGGATTCCAGCCATTAATAAACCTGTATCGATGGATGAGAGTTCAACCTTTTTGAACCTCGAACCTGTTTTCATGTCGAGAAAATGATAATAAAACCCCTTATAACCTGAAATTTTGGATGTTTGAGCCCCTTGGGGAAGATTATAGAGAAATTTCAATGAGTTTTTTACTTTGAGGGCTACGTCTTCACGCGTTACCCAGCCATTTTCTATCCCAATAATCCATGCCGGATAACCAAATCCCTGGGCTGCTATGCTCGAAAAGGATGGGGTGGGCCAACGATCGGGTACAAGATTGGTTACCGGATCGGCACTTACCCAAAAATACCTGAAGGTTCTTTTTTGAAGGTCCTCGAGTGAGAATTCTTGTTTCGAGATTCTATTCGTACACGAGAAAATCAGCAGAATAATCATAAAAAGACCGATAGGTTTTTTCATATACTTATGCTTAGGAAGTGCAAAATAATAACAACTGCATTCGTAAAGCAATGTTTTATGGTAGAACTATTAAATTTTGTTAGGTAGATATGTTCTAATTTTGTAGGTTTAATGATAAAAACAGATTAATGATGAGCGATGAGTATTTATATATTGGGGATTGAATCTTCGTGTGATGATACTTCGGCTGCTGTGCTCCGTGACGATTTATTGCTAAGTAATGTAATTGCCAATCAGGAGATCCATTACAAGTTTGGTGGTGTGGTACCCGAATTGGCTTCGAGGGCACATCAGCAGAGCATTATTCCTGTTGTGGATCAGGCTATTTGGCAGGCTAAACTTACTCCACAGCAAATTCAGCTTGTAGCATTTACGCAAGGGCCAGGTTTGTTGGGTTCACTTCTGGTGGGGGTTTCTTTTGCCAAAGCCTTTGCGTTGGCCCTTGGTATTCCTATGACGGGTTGCGACCACATGCAGGCACATATCCTATCTCATTTCATCCGGAAACCTGGCTGCAAACATCGAGTCCCATCTTTTCCCTTTCTATGTCTTACCGTTTCGGGAGGTCATACGCAAATCGTAAAAGTCGACGATTACGATAAGATGAAAATAATGGGACGTACGATCGACGATGCCGCAGGTGAAACTTTCGATAAGGCCGCTAAAATCATGGGATTGCCTTATCCGGGGGGGCCTGTAATCGATCGACATGCTCGTAAGGGAAATCCTATGGCTTTTTCTTTTGCTAAACCCCTGATTGCTGGTCTCGATTTTAGCTTTAGCGGCTTGAAAACTTCCTTCCTGTATTTTTTACGCGACCGTCTGAAAGAAAATCCTTCGTTTATTTCGGAATATCTCGATGATTTATGCGCTTCCATTCAAAAATCCATCGTCGATATCTTAATGGAAAAGTTGAAGAAGGCAGTGGAGATCACCGGTATAACCGAAGTAGCCATTGCTGGTGGAGTTTCGGCCAATTCTGGACTCCGTGAGGCATTAATTCGTGCAGGTCAGGAAGGGGCATGGAATGTCTATATCCCTGAATTTGCATTTACTACCGATAATGCTGCTATGATTGCTATTTCGGGTTATTTGAAATATCTGAAAGGAGATTATTCTATGCAAGATGCTATTCCTTATGCCCGAAGCCGGATGCAATAATAACACCCTTCGATGTGATTTTTCTTCAACGAAAATGAGAATTTTATTTTTCCACTGATAAATTCAGGGGTTTTTCGACTTTCTCGGGCAATAAAGCCAGTTGAAGCACGGTTTTCATATCATCCACAAAGTGAAGTTGAAGCCCTTCGATATAGGAAGGTTCGATTTCCTTCAGGTCATGTTGGTTGACTGAAGGAAGGATAATATCGGTGTATCTGGCTCTTTTTGCTGCCAGAATTTTTTCTCTTATACCCCCTACCGGGAGTACTTTTCCCCTCAATGTAATTTCTCCGGTCATAGCAAGCCGAGGTTTAACTTTTCGTTGTGTAAATGCGGATGCCAGAGCAGTAAACATGCTAATTCCTGCCGAAGGACCGTCTTTGGGTGTAGCACCTTCGGGAACGTGTATATGCACATTCCAAGTTTTGAAAACATTGCTGTCGATATCCAGATCAGCTGCATGAGCCTTTAAATACTCAAATGCTAAAGTGGCCGATTCCTTCATTACGTCTCCGAGATTTCCCGTCATCGAAAATTTCCCATCACCACGGCTTAGGCTCACTTCGATAAACATAACCTCGCCTCCTGCAGGAGTCCAAGCTAATCCGGTAACTACCCCAGCTACATTGTTGTCGATGGCTGTTTCTTGATGAAAAATGGGAACTCCGAGAATTTCTTCTACTAATTTGGGACTCACTTTTTTGTGAATTCTTTTGTTTTCGGCCAGCAGCATGGCATGATGACGTATTACTTTGGCAATGTTCTTTTCGAGCAATCTTACTCCACTTTCGCGGGTGTATTGTTCGATAATTAACGCTATGGTTTTATCATCGAACTGGAGCTGGTTTTTTTTGAATCCATGTTCGGCCAGCTGTTTAGGAATGAGATGCCTCTGGGCTATCTGAATCTTTTCTTCGAGCAAATATCCAGGTATCTCGATGATTTCCATGCGGTCACGCAATGCAGGATGAACGGTAGCCATAGTATTGGCTGTAGCTATGAACATTACTCCCGAAAGATCGAAATCGAGTTCGAGAAAATTATCGTAGAATGCTTTGTTCTGTTCAGGGTCGAGTACCTCGAGCAAAGCAGCTTCGGGATCACCATTGATGTTGTTTCCACTCACTTTGTCAATTTCATCGAGCACAAAAACCGGATTAGATGACCGGGCTTTCTTTAGCTGTTGAATAATTCTACCGGGCATAGCACCGACATAAGTTTTCCGATGCCCGCGTATTTCAGCCTCATCGCGTAGTCCTCCCAGTGACATGCGGACATACTTTCTTTCCAGTGCGCGGGCAAGCGATTTTCCTAAGGAAGTTTTCCCTACACCCGGTGGCCCTACCAAACAAAGTATGGGAGATTTGGTATCGCTTTTCAATTTTAGAACGGCTAAATATTCTAATAGACGATTCTTTACTTTTTGCAGCCCAAAGTGGTCTTCGTCGAGAATTCGTCGTGCCCTGCCGAGGTCGAGATTGTCAACCGTAAAATCATTCCATGGTAAGTCTACCAGAGTTTCCAGATAATTCACCTGTACGGAATATTCTGCCGAAGCACTATGCATACGCTGCAACTTACTCAATTCACGCTCGAAGACTTCGGCCACCTGAGGGAGCCAATTTTTTGCAGTAGCTTTTTCCTTTAATTCCCCGATCAACCTTTTGTTGGGGTCGTCTCCAAGCTCTTCCTGTATGGTTTTCATCTGCTGCTGCAATATGTAATCGCGCTGCTGCTTGTCGAGTTCGGCTTTTACCTTGTTCTGAATTTCATTCTTTAAGTCGATCATCTGCACTTCGTGGCTAAGGAAAGCTAAAACTTCGTGAGCTCGATGCAGAAGATTATTCGATTCTAATAAGCGTTGTTTCTGATTTAAATCGATGGATAGATTGGAAGCAATGAAATTGATAAGAAAATTGGGATTTTCAATATTTTGAAGTGCAAATGCAGCTTCTGCAGGAATATTGTTCGATTTCTGAATTATTTGCAAGGCTAAGTCTTTAATAGATGCAAACACTGCCTGGCTGGTTTGGTCGTTCACATCGAAGGGTTCTTCTTCGAAAGCTTTAACCTTGGCCGTATGATAGGGTTCTGTGAGTAGGGTTTCAGTAATTACGAAACGTTGTTTCCCCTGAATGATGACATTGGTCGACCCGTCGGGCATTTGCAGGACTTTCATGATTTGTGCTAGTGTGCCTGTAGTATACAGATCATTGAAGTCGGGATCTTCGGTATCGGCATTTCGTTGGGCTACGACCCCAATAAACCTGTTTTGCTTATAGTTTTCTTTTACAAGCCGAATGGATTTACTACGTCCTACGGTAATGGGCAGAACAACGCCAGGAAACAGAACCATGTTACGAAGCGGAAGTATGGATAATTCTTCGGGCAATGGTTCGTTTTGAAGATTCGACCCTGAATCGCCATTTAATAATGGAATAAACTCTACATTCCCCTCTATTAAATCAGAAAGTAAGTAAGGTGTATCATAGATTTTCATAGAATTGCCATTTTGTCAGATAAAAACCTGCCCCCTCCCGCAAATTCCGGTAGAGTGGCTGGTATGCGTTCTTTAGAGTGATAGACTGGTAGTCGGCTGGATAATTTCAATAAATATGCCATAAATATTTTATTTCATCCCTCTAGAATAAGATAGAACAATATTTTTGAAAAGATTCCCTCTTTCTTCGAAATTTATGAATCTATCGTAACTTGCTGCTGCCGGTGAAAGAAGACAAGTGCCGCCTTCGGGTGTAATAAGAATAGCGTCTTCGACAAGTTGCTCGAAATCATTGTAAAATCTTATTTCTCCGTTAAAACGGGTTGATCTTAAGCCTTCCTCGATAATTTTTCCCACTTCTCCTATGAGCATTAAATGGAAAACTTCGGATTCAGCCAGAAATTCGATGAGGTGTTCGTAGTTGATTCCTCGGTTGTAACCACCGACGATCAACGTATCTACTTTTCCAAGGGTGTGAATAGCGGCAATGGTAGCCTCTGGAATAGTTGCAATAGAATCGTTGTAAAAATGTTTTCCGTCGATGTGGCCTACATATTCCAATCTGTGGGGCAGAGGTTCGAAAAGAGGTAAAGCATGCCCGATAATTTTTTCGGGAATCTTATTTAACAGGCAGGCCGTGCACGCAGCCAGAATATTCGAGCGGTTATGTTCGCCGCGTAACATCAGTGGCCCTTCCGGAACGATTCTTCTTGTTTCGTTTCCATCAATTATACAGATGATATCTTTTTCCCACCAGGCTGCCATTCCCTGTTTGTATTCCATGGAATAAGGCATAAGAATGGCTTTCGATTTTATATTAATGACCGAATTCTGCAAATGACTATTATCTGAATGGTATATAAGAACATCATCAGACTTTTGATAACGAGTGATATTGTATTTGGCTTGACGATACTCTTCGAAAGACGAATAATGGTCGAGGTGCTCCTCGAAAATATTCAAGAGAAGGCTTATATGTGGTGAGTGGCCTACGTCTTCGAGCTGATGGGATGAAAGTTCGAAAACGACTGAGGTCTCGGGTCTTATCTTGTCAAACAGGCTCATGGCCGGCGTACCAATATTCCCCAATAAAACGCTATGTTTGCCCGCCGATGAAAATATGTGATGAATCAAACTGCTGGTGGTGCTTTTGCCTTTGGTGCCAGTAACACCCGTAACCTGAGATGAGAAGATACTGAGAAACAAATCAGCCTGAGAAGTTATTTTTCGCAAGTCGATTTTTCCTCTGAGTTCCGATCTCGGTATGCCTGGAGTTTTGATAATCAGATCACAATGATTCACCTCATCCAGATAATGTTCTCCGGTTTGAATTAATAAATGAGAAGAATGATAGGAAGATAGATAATTCTTTGTTTCGGGATTCATATCGGCCACTACGATATCGCCCGAAAAATGTTGCAGTAAAAAATCGAGTGTAGCCTTACCCTCACGACCAAAACCCAAAATGCACAGGGTTTTATTTCCGAGCAGGTTCTTCAGCTTTTCCCAATTCATAAATTGCTTGCTTTAAAAGGCTTAATTCCTCTGGATTGAGGAAATGATCAGGATTCAAATTTTTTACAAAGCTATGGAGAATTTCGTGTGAAGGCAGCTCGAAATGTGAGGCAATCTCAAGCAGAAGGGGTAAAGGTTCAGGCCTTTTTGTAATACTCACCGAAAGGGCTAATTTGACTTCTTCTATCGTTCCGATGCATTCGAAAGGTTTCATATCGCCATAGCCTGCCAGTTCTTTGAGTGTTCCCTCCAGCGAAGGCTCATTCATCAGATCGGTTCCAAAGATTTTTTCGAGATATGAATGACCTAAAAAAGGCTCCAGTATAATCCATGCGAAGAGACATTTAGGGCAATGGCCACACCATCTATTGGTTTTGCTACCTACATTGCAGCTTCTGAAAATGGAATGATAATGTGGAAATCGCGAAAATATACCTGCAATCTGCAGTTCATTCAATGGTCGGAGAAAACTGAAGTAATTCAGTCCAGGATCAAGGTATTTATGAACGTAGTTTCTGAAATCATTTTCGAACTGAAACGATTTGGAATATTGGTGATTGATAAGTGTTCCAGCAACCGTGCTCTCGTTGGCGCTCGATTCGTTCGAAAGCGCTATCCGGGGAATTCCACTGATATATGATGCCAGCAATGTATAAAAAGCCAATAAAGCCGAAAAAGGGGTATGCCCATTCAGAAAGCCCTGGTCGTTGAGTTGAAGGAGCAAAGGATGTATGGTACGATAGACGGTAAAAACATTTTCATCGCGGAATCCTGCCTGACGTGCAGTTTCGGTTGTGGCCTCGCGAGGATTGATGATAAAGGGGACAAGGGGTAGATGCAGTTTTTTCAATAGTTCGAGCGTTACGACCGAATCTTTACCGCCTCCTATAGGGATGATATAACCCTCATTGCCATTGAAACTGATGGAAGAAATATCTTTCTGACTTTCACATTGTATTTCTACAAAATCCTCTGAATCAACCTGTATATTATTGCGATAGAAAAATTCTCCCAATCCATTGTAATAAAGATTCTTCCACCATTTAATCTGATCGGCATTTAATTGAAAAGGCTTTATCTTTATCAAAGGAGAACAGCTTGCTTTCCAATAACTTATCAGTTCGATCATTCCGACATGAAAGGCAAGAATATTGAGATGTTCGGGATTCAATTCCTTGATTTTGAAAAATGGCTTGATGGGGATTATAATTTTGGGTTCGAAAAAATACCGATCGCTAATGCTGAAAGAATATGCAAAGTCGATTTTATCCTTTTCATGATGAATGGCGAATGAATCGAACGAAAACTGGGGGAATTTTTTACGAAGGGCTATGAAATCATCATTGCGATGTTGAATATACATAAATTTTGGTATATTTTTTGAAAATTTAACAGCGAATCAGGCAACCTTTTTTAAAATGAGCGTCCAAAGATATAAAGAAAAGCCCATCACACTAAGATGAACAAGTTGGATAAGATACTGACTATAAGGTACAATGAGGTGAAGCCCGAGGCAGGGAAGCTATTGATAGCCGAACCTTTCCTGGGGGATGCCTATTTTGGCAGGTCGGTAGTCTTATTGGCCGGACATGGCGAAGAAGGTTCGTTTGGATTGATTTTGAACAAGCAGGTTCAGGTTCAAATTCATGAAATTGTGAAAGGGATGCCTACGTTTGGAGCTAAAGTTTTTTTAGGTGGCCCTGTCCACTCCACACAGATATTTTATCTTCATACCATCGGAGAGAAACTGGATGGGAGCCTGGAAGTCATTCCGGGACTGTGGTGGGGAGGTGATACCGACCAACTCTGGGCTATGATAGAAAATGGAGAAGCACAAAGCGAAGAGGTTATTTTCTATCTGGGATACAGTGGATGGGCTCCAAAACAACTCGAAGGAGAACTGAAGCAGAATTCATGGATAGTGACCTCTGCTTCCACTCGTTTTATCTTGAATACTCCACCCTCGAAACTCTGGGCAAACCTGCTAAGAAACATGGGAGAACATTATGCTTACTGGGTGAATTTTCCCCAAAATCCCCAGACAAATTAACTTACCTGTTTCTTGAAATCGATAATTTTTGCATTTTATTTTAAAACCAAAATGTCATGAGTATGCTGTTGAAATTATATGAACAAAATCCTAATCCTCGCCACATTCAGAAGATTGTCGAATGTTTGCGAGAGAACGGGGTGATTATTTATCCAACCGATACGGTTTATGGGATGGGGGCCAATATTTACAGCCCGAAAGCACTGGAAAGAATGGCCAGAATCAAGGGAATAAAGGTTGAAAAGGCCGAGTTTTCTATTATTTGCCATGACTTAAGTCAAATATCAGAGTATTGTCTTCCTATTCCCAATCATATTTTCAAGGTAATGAAGCGTCTTTTGCCGGGGCCTTACACCTTTATTCTCAAAGCCAATAGCAATGTTCCGCGGATCTTCCAGAGTCGTAAAAAAACCATAGGAATAAGAGTTCCTGACAATGAGATTGCTCGTGCCATTGTGCGTGAATTAGGCAACCCGATAGCCAACACCTCGATCCGCGATGAGGACGAAATTTTGGAATACACCACCGAACCCGAGTTGATTTATGAAAAATATAAAACATTGGTGGATATTGTGGTAGATGGCGGCTATGGCGACAATGTACCTTCGACGGTGCTGGATTGTACGAGCAATGAAATCATAATCGTGAGAGAAGGAAAGGGTCCTATTGACTTTTGATCTTTTCCGTCAATCCTTTTTGAATTTTAAATAAAACAATCCACAAATTTTGATAACTTAATAAAAATAGCTACTTTTGCCGCCCGAAAACGAAAGAGAAAACAGTGCTCACGACTACGTAGCTCAGCAGGCAGAGCACATCCCTTTTAAGGATGGGGTCCTGGGTTCGAATCCCAGCGTGGTCACTTGAATTCTCCGGTCGAAAATCGGAGTTTTTTAATATCTACCGCAGAAAATCGACACTAAATCTATAGATAATCGGAGAGAGCCCAACGAGCTTTCTGTTCGAGAATAATAGAAAAACTCTGATTATCGAGAAAATAATCAGAGTTTGATAATAAAACTGACAATAGGTTAGTCTTTTCGATAGAAGGCCTGCTTGCCTGCATCGAGAAATTGAATGAAATTGTCGATATTTAGATCGTAAGCCTTAGGCTGTATCAGAGGTTGACCATTTGTGTCGAGAATAACATAATAAGGCTGAGCGTTTACATTGAATTTCGAAATTTGAAAATCGGCGTATTTTTTACCAATCGTTTTTTTCACCTTGCCGTCATATGACGAGATAACCCATTCATTTTCAGGTATAGGTGTTTTGTCATCCACATATAAAGCAATAATCACGAAGTCGTTTCTTAATCTTTGCAAGACTTTTGGATCGGACCAAACCCTGGCCTCCATTTCCCGGCAATTTACGCAGCCATGTCCCGTAAAATCGATAAAGATGGGTTTGTTCAATTGTTTTGCACAAGCTAGTCCTTGTTGATAATCGAAATATCCTTTCAATCCATGCGGTAAATGGAAAATATCGGCATACTTGGGATTTTCGCATTGTTCAGTGGGGACTGAAGGATTACTTTGTTGGGGTAATATATTCAGGTTGGCGCTTACATTTTCTCGAATAATCTGGTTAAGGTCGAAGTCGTGTGATGACTGAGGCGGCAAATAGCCCGAAAGGGCTTTGAGTGGTGCACCCCACATGCCGGGCAATAGATAGACTACGAACGAGAAAGTTGCAATTACAAGCGTTAAGCGAAATACTCCAATATGATGGACTTCGTCGTCATGTTTGAAACGGATTTTACCCAAGAGATAGAAACCCATTAATGTGAATACTACGATCCAGATGGCGATATAGATTTCGCGGTCGAGGATACCCCAGTGATAAGTTTGATCGGCAACGCTCAGGAATTTCAACCCAAACGCCACTTCGATAAAACCCAAGACAACTTTCACCGAATTCAACCATCCGCCAGATTTTGGTAAAGTACCCAGCCAGGAGGGGAATAAAGCAAACAAGGTAAAAGGGAAAGCAAAGGCTAAACCAAAGCCTGCCATACCGATGATGGGCTTGAGGATTTCACCGCTTGCAGAAGCTACAAGGATGGTCCCTACAATAGGAGCTGTGCATGAAAAGGAAACCAATACAAGGGTGAAAGCCATGAAAAATGGACCCAAAATCCCTCCTTTTTCCGCATTTTGATCGGCTTTATTTGCCATCCAATGGGGAAGAGTGAGATCGAAAGCTCCAAAAAAGGAAGCGGCAAATACCATAAAGATGACGAAAAAGAACAGATTGGGTAACCAATGAGTACTCAGAAAGTTTGCAAAATTCGGTCCTAAGGTCAAAGCCACTAAAGTGCCTATAACTGTATAAATAACTATAATGCTCAGACCATAAATAAGCGCCTGCCGTCTAGCTTGCTTCTTGTTTTCTTCGTCATGCATGAAAAAGCTAACAGTCATAGGGATCATTGGAAAAACGCAAGGAGTGAAAATGGCAATCAATCCTCCAAGAAAAGCTAAACAGAAAAAGGCCCATAAGTTCGAATGCCTTTCCTTCTGTTCGCCTCCAAGGCTGGTATTCAATGCGACACTATCGTTAGCACTGGTTGCAATGTTTTCTTCTGATATCTCCCCAAAAGACGAATCGGTATTTAACTGATATGCCGTTTCAGTTTTCTGAACGCCGGTAACTGCTTTGTCCGGTTCAGCAGAAGGAGAAATGGCAAAATCGAAATCCACTTCGGCAGGAGGAATGCAACGAGAATCATCGCATGCCATGAACTCCACCGTTCCTCTAACATTAAAGCTCTGCTGAGTGAGTGATTTGATTCTTTGTTTGAATATGGCTTGCCCGTCGAAATACTGTACTTCCATTTCGAAATTTTGGTCGTACATCTTATGGGGTCTTGGCTCGGTTGTTTTTCCTATTAATTTAAAATTGGAAGAAGGTTCGAAGATAAAATTGGTAGGAACAGGCCCTCCTTCTGGAACATATTGAGAATAGAGATGCCAGTTCTTGTCTATTTTAGCAGTAAAAATTAACTCATATTCATCGGAATTTATTTTTTGGGACGAAAAACTCCACTTTACTGGATCGAGCACCTGGGCGTAATCTTGAGGAAGCTGCGTCAAAAAGAAAAAAATTCCAAGCAAGGATAAAAGAAATTTTCTATTCATAGATTGCTATTATTCAATTTGTTAATATTCTCGAGGATTTTGCTATTCAATGCTTTCTTCAGCAGCCTGAATCACTTCATTGGTTCCCACCTTGCTCATAAGGGCAACCACGTGGCATTGACTGGCATTCCAATTCTCACTCATAATAAAATTGTGAATCAATTGTATGGTTTCATCTTTAACGAATCCATTCCCAGGATGTAAGGTTTCGCCCCAAATTCCATTAATGGAAGTCCGAAGTACATGATTGTGGACATAATCGGTTATATCGGGCACAGGACCAACGAAAGAATTGTTGTTTTTTTGAGACGAAATGAGATGGTTTTCGATTAGATAAAGCGTATAGGTATATTCTCCTTCGAGGTTTTGTAAAATTTTAATGTCAGTTTCAATTCGAAGATTGCGATTTTGAGGGTTAAATGTGTTTTCGAGTTGGATGAAGGCCAATGGTTCTTGCTTAAGCTCCGCCAGTATGGCCGATTCCCAGCTTGTGGGAAGCAATCTTATCTTTCCTTCGTAAGCTTTTCGGTTTACCAGGCCGGTAGGATATTGCATGATGTTGAAATAATCGTTCAATGAAGTTCCTTCCGTACAGCGATAGTCAGCAATATAGAGCCCTGATTGATCGGGAACTGCAAAAAAACCTGCATGAATTTCCACCACGACAATCTGACCTTTATGAGCCAACTGTAAATTTTTTGCCAGTTGTGCGGCTTGGGGGCAGTTCACACATTTGTGACCGGTAAAATCTTCTAATAGCGCGATTCTCTTATAGGAAGTATCCGATGTTTGTGCCGTATCAAGATATGTTTGAATATGTTCGAGGTAGGGAGCATCCACTTTATCGCAGGCAATTTGCATCATCGTAAAAATCCATGTAATAATTATGACTGAAGTCGGGTGGTGTTTTTTCATATTGTTCTATAAGTTGTTATTATGTTGATTGAAAATATTCGTTTTGAAAAAATTTTCTAGATATTTCGATTCTTCAAACATTTCAAAACGATTTAAAAATTGCTCGAAAGTGTCAGTCCGAAACCGGTATAAGCGGGTACATATCGGCAAATACCTCCTACACACAGTAAACCTTCTCTTTGTCGGCCATAGGAAAGAGAAATGCGGGTAGATTGATGTGTATATCCAAACGATATATTATAATAATGTATCCGGTCATCGGGATTATCGTTTCCATAGTTATATTCATCCATGAGGGAAAAGAACCATTTTGGAGCGAGTGTGTATTCAATCGTGGTTCCCATCCAATTTCCCTTATCCTGCTCAGTAAATAGAGTTTGCAATTCAAGCCGTATGGAATGCTGATTGTTGATACGATAAGTCATATCCACGACTCCAATGTTTGCATATACTTTTCCATATTCGTTCGTGTGTCCTTCGATTACATCTTTGTCGTAGACTTGATTGAAATAGGCTGCAATCATTTTTAACCGCTGTGAAAACTTTTTTGTAAGCTGTATCTTCAAGTCTTCGTAGAATTTGCGGTCTCCGAAGGCGAAAAAATCAGAGGTATAGCCCAGGGTGCCGGTGCTGTCGATGGGAATATCAGCTGAAACAGGTTGTTTTTCGATATCTTTGATCAATGAATAGGAAAGGCTGAGATTAGTGCCATATTTGCCTCCAAGTAAGGTATTCTTGGGGAAAGTATATTCGATTCCGGTGTGAACGGCCATTTCGCCATTGGGTTGAGTTGCATAAGGATACATTGTAGCGAAGCTATAAAGGTGCAAGGGATTAAGAGGTGGCAGGAAGTTGATATCCAAAACATTCTCCTTTTCTTCCATTCTCGATTTAAAGCCCATGTTATCGATTCGTTTGGCCGAGAGTTCAATTCCCAGGCCTTTTTTCGAGTAAGTAAGTACGCTCAATAGAGCCTGGCCTTCGCGATAGATATAATTATTCAAGGCGGATGGATTTTCGCTTTTGCGAACATATTCCGTCATCAGATTCCAGTTAGAATAGCCAAGATTAATGGCTGCCAACCAAACTCCCACATTTTCGGGCAATTTGTATTGATATACCTCATAGCTGCCTTCGGGAAGAATGGACCGTATTATGGTTTTTAGGGGCATTTTTTCGTATTTACTTACGAAGCTTGCTTCCAAACTCAATCGAAAAGGACTATTTCCCAGTTTTTCGATCAGTTCGTTGAAATTCAACTCCCCATCGATGCCTCTTACCAACCCTCGATTTCCTTCGGAATATTTTACCCAGTAATTGCGCTGATAGCCCATCAAGCCTTTCAGATAAATTCCATGATAAGGTTTGAATTTTACTCTGAATCCATCGAGTGCATTATCGTAGCCAAGTGTCCATTCTTCATACGAACGAAGGATCATACCCGAACCGAACTGTTCATAGAAATTTCCAGCAGTTACTTCAAAATTATCGACCTTGTAGTTGACAAACCAGTTGGCTATTCCACTTCCTTCGGCATCGGGCGAAAATCCGAGCAAGGGAGGCAAAAAGGCTTCATACCGCAAGCCTGCCGAAAAATTCTTGTAATCATAATGAATAAGAGCAAAACCATTTATTCCCAATCTCTTGCCATTTAACGTACTGTCGTTGATGTGGAGTAATTTATCATTGACATAGGCATTGGCATCGGCCTGAAAAGTTCCACTTACCTGTGCATTGTGAATAAAATCCTGACTCTTTACATATAGAGAACATGACAATAGAACGAAGGGCAAAGTGATTCTCAGTAATTTTTTCATATCGATAATAAAAAGAAATAAATTTTTATTACTTAGATGATTCCTCGATTTTTCGAACATTCTGGTCAATATTGGATTATTCTAATTTATTGGATGGTTTCGCCCTGATTGAGTTTTCTGACCATTTCGATGAGTTCGAGTTCGCTTCCTTCAGTGTAGGAGGTATGCTGCCAGACTACTTTGCCGTTGCCATCGAGCAGAAAGGTATGAGGAATCAGGTTTACATTCATGGCGCGCTTGAAGTCGCTGTTGGGATCGAGCAAAACTTCGAATTCCCAGCCTTTCCCATCGACAAAAGGTTTTACGCGGGACGAAGAACGCGCATCATCGATAGAAACGGCGATGAGTCTTACTCCGGTTTCTTCGACCCACTCTTTATAAACGTTGCCAATGTTGGTAAGCTCCTTGATGCAAGGTTTACACCAAAGCGCCCAAAAACTGATGATCATGGGTTTGCCATGGTTGCTCAAAGTATCCGTAAGTAGGGTTTTTCTGTCTAAGGTTTTCAATTCAACCGATGGCAAGGAACGACCTTTCGAAGATTGCTTTGGGTCCTGTCCCTCCATATTTAAAAACAATAAGGAAAATAATGCAATCAGAACGATGTTTTTCATGGCGTTAAAGTATTGAATGAGTATAATTAATCAGATGTTCGAAATTACTTTCCATGAGAATCTGTTGGGTGGAGTTTCGATGGAAGATTGACCGGTAAACGATTGAACAAAGCATAATCTTTCGTTCTTATGCAAAATTTCGACCAAAATCCTGTTCGTTTTGCCGGTCATGTCTTCCATCTTATTTACTAAAAGTGGTTTGAACAAGTTGTTTTTGTCAGGAAGCACATTGTGCCAACCTTGTTTGAAGAACGGGAAATTCCAGAACAAAAATACAAGTTTCCTACCCCACATACGTATTTTTATATTCTATCATACTTCTACAAGTCTTGGATTTTGGCATATTATTGAGTGAATTTACCTCTACAATTAATTTAACTAAATTATTAAAAATCAATTAATATTCATATAAAAAAATTCTACAAAAGTGAATTTGCGAACATTAGAATAGGCAACAGAATTATCAATCGAGCTTTTGAAGAAAATCTACCAATTTATCATTGCTCTCGAGCTGGAGTTTTTTGCGCAAACGATATCGGCTCATTTCTATGGCTTTTACCGAAACATTATGCAGTGATGCAATTTCCTTCGATGAAAGGTTGATACGTAATAAGCCGGCGAGCTCCTTTTCGTGCAAAGTAAGCTGAGGGCAGATATTATTTAGTTTTTCGTAGAAACTTCGGTTGGCATCATCTATTTCTTTCTTGAACTTATCCAACTCTTTGTTGATGTTGCTCTGTTGGGTAGTTTTTTGCCAGAGTTCCTTCATCACTTTGTCCTTTTGGCTTTCATTGCTGTTTTTCAGTTCTTTTAAGAGGTTTTTCAATTCGTTGATGAATTCATTTTTTTGAGCAATAATCAGTGCTAAGTTGGTGAGATGATTGCTCTTGTATTTTAATTCCTCGATAAGTCGTTGTTTTTCGAGATCTTGATTTCTTAACTGTGTTTCTATCAGAGCTTCTTTTGCCTTACTGATTTCCGCTTCTTTCAATAGTTTTTCAGCTTCTATCTTTTGCTTTTCTTTGATTCGTTTGAAGATCAGATAGGTAATAAGGCCCGTTAAAATGAGAGCTAATAATGATGAAATAGAAATTACTCTTTGCAAGGTTTGATTTTTTTCGAGAGTCTTTCGTTTTTCTTGTTCAAGAAGCAGTTCGTTTTGCTGTTTTTCGAAATCATAAGTTGCCTGGATGCTGAGGATTTGTTTCTGACGTTCGATATTATTCAGTGTATCGCTCAAGATTGAATACAGTTTTTGGTATTGAAAGGCTTTGAAGTAATCTCCTGTTCTTTCATAGATATCGGAAAGATATTTAGCGGCTGATTTTCGAATGGGAATCATGCCATAGTTCGAGGCCATCTTCTCTGCTTTAAGAAGTAAGTCGATGGCAAGGGATGTATGGTTTTGATTTGCTTCCAAGAGTCCTTGTTCAAGTAGAACTCGGGCAAGATTTTCCTCGTCGTCGATTTGTTCGAAAATTTTTTTTGCTTCTTCCAGATAAATGCGGGCATGTGAGTGCTTGCCCCTTTCTTCCGATAAAATGCCAAGGTTTAGATAGTTTATGCCCATTTCTTGCTTGTTGGAGAGTAATTTATTAATTTCGAGACTTTTCTTGTAATAGAATTCAGCCGAGTCGGTTTCGTTGAATATCCGTTTTAAATTGCCAAAATCGTTGTATATGGTAGCGAGGCCTGCTTTATTGTCGAGAGATTTATGTACTTGCAAAGAGTTTTTGAAGAAGCGGTAGGCATTGATGTAGTCGCTGTTTTCGATATATATTTTGCCTATGGTTTGATAAGCATTGGCTATCATGAGTTTTTCGCCGAGTTTTTCGTAGATTTTAACGGCTTTAATCAAATACTCGAGCGCTTTTTCGTAAATCCCCTGTTTTTGAAGAATCTGGCTCATGTCGGAATATAAACTAGCTTGAAGCTGCGTATTATTGCACATAATGGCCAATGTAATTCCTCTTTGCATTTCCTGCAGAGCCAGTTTGAATCTGCCCTTGTTCTGCCATCCCAAGGCCAGCAAGCGGTGAAGGTCGGCATTTTGTTCTAAAAGTCGATAATATTCGGGGCTTTGTGGTTCCTGATTCTTTATCATTTCGTCGGAAATGCTGATGGCTTTTGCAAATTCTTGAATTGCCGAATCATACATACGGTTCTGAAAATACAACAATCCTAAATTCTGCATGGATCGAATATAATCGAACCATGAACCATATTTTTTGTTCAACGTTTTATTGATCTTTGCATAGTAAATAGCCGTATCCAGATTTTTTCCCATGAGGCTGATGTTGGACAACCGGCTATATATCTTAGCAATTTTCAGGGAATTCAAACCCATAGAAAAATCGAGGCATTGCAAATAACAATTACGAGCTTCAGTGTAATTTCCCGTATAGAAATAGTAATCTCCCAGCAACAGCATTGCTTCGTGCTGTCCTAATGTATAATTATTCTTGCTTGCTATTTCGAGTGCAAGTTGTGCAGCCCTTCGGCCAAGATCCGGATTGTTCATCAGATAAACATGGGCTGCCTCGTTTAGAATGTTTACTCTGACAGTATCATGTCTAACTTTTCCAAGTCGCTTTTCGAGAGTATCGGGCAGTTTTATTTCGGTTTCTGCATAGAGAAAAATGGGTAACAAGGAGAGAAACAAACAAGCAAAGGTTCTACACTTCATCGAGTAAACGCCTCATTGAACATATAGATTGATTATTTTGCTGATGGCTTCCTGACATACTTTGCAGAATGCCTGCCGGTTGCGGGTAAACATGATACAGTCGGTTTCGGGCCTGTACATTCCATATTGGTTATACCCTGCACCTTCGAATGCACCTACTTTGCCTATGTATTCCATATTGTTGATCAATTGAGTTTCGAATTTGCGTTCCCGTTCGAACAGGGCTTCCATGACTTCTTCTGGTTCGTTGCGAGCACGGATTTCATGCCGTTCGATCTGTATCTGGTAACTGAATTTATCGAAGGTTTCTTTGTTCCATGGGGTTGGAATTGGAGTGGAAGGATCTACCAGATGTTTCCATTTGAGGTTATTGGGGTCTTTGAGTGCGGTAATGTTGGGTTCCCAGGGTTCGATTTCGATGGATGGACCCTCGTATGATACCGAAGAACTATAATACTCGTCGGTCAAAGCCGCAAATTGATGCCCAAATTCATGGACCATTATGTAATCGGCAAATTTGTTGTCGGCCGAAACCGTAGAATAGAGATTGTAGATGCCTCCACCTCCGTATGTTCTTTCATTCACCAAGATGATCATGAATTCATAAGGAACCAACGAAGCCACTTCGCGAATGCTTCGGTTGTCGAACCCCAGAACATATCTTTCCGAATCGAAAGCTCCGTAGGTCAGTGAAAGAGGGGTGCGGGCATATACACCGGGATGGGGTTTGTTGATGCCAGCTTGCTGGCAAGGTGTAAAAACAGCCCGGACATTGAAATCGGATTTCCGGCTTTGAAAGGGTTCTACGGCAAATAATTCGGATACCAGTCTATTGACATCTGCCCTGAATTTTTCCATCTGATCATAGCGGTAACCATCGCCTAAAACGACGATATCTACTTTATAATGCGGATCGCCATTTTCGATTACTGTCCATGATTTGAAGGGAAGTTCGGGTTCTGCTCGATTTACGAATCGAGAATTGGGATCGATTTCTTTTTCCCAGATTTTATGGAAAAAATTATCGGATCCTCTTTTGCTGATGACCAGTGTGAATGGTTCGAGAGGCCATGGAAATCGGATGGATTCATGAAAAGAGCCATATTCCGAAGCTTCGGGAGTTAATTGCCATTCGCCGAAAATGCTGGCAAAGCCTCTGCTGTAAATTACCTGATTTTTTCCTTTATCGATTACTTCAAAGAAATACAACCCCAGATTCATCTTGTCTTGAAGCTGTGTGAGACTGCCAGCCCAATCACCATCATTCACGATGCGGTCGATGGCAAATACTTCCGTTACATTATTTCCGGTATGAAAATAATCTACCCGCATGGTTTTATTTTGAAAATAATCGCTGAAGCGAATGTCTTCGCTTTTTACATTTTGTGAAAAAATCGAGCAAAAAAGAAAGAGAAAAACTGTAAAACGATGATTCGACATAAGTTTAAGGTTTTTATGATTTATTCGAAAATCGAAAATGTTAAATTTCAGAATATTTTATAGAGCCAACCGACAAAGTTAGTACTGAAATAGAAACTTATAAAATCATTTTGATACCCCATGGTAAAACTGTACTTTTGCCAGTGAAAAAGATGGTACTGTCAACTTATTCAAACTGATTTCGATGGATATAAAGTTAGAAGAATTTAGCCTGAGCAAAGATGAATCGCAAAAAGGCTTATTACAGAAAGTTGGGATTGTAGGCTGCGGCATCATGGGGCAGCAAATAGCTTTACAAACGAGTCAGTATGGGATCGATGTAATCGGGTTAGATGTTGATCAGACTCGAATTGAAGAGATTACACGATGTTTGGATGATGAGCTCAATCGAATCATTAATCATTGGGGTATGACGGCTGCCGAGAAAAAGCTCATTTTGTCGAGGATTACACTTACTACCCATTACGAAGATTTAAACGACTGTGATATAGCAATCGAGACGATTAAATCGAAAAAGCCTGGTACGAGCCTTAGTATGAGGCAAGAGGTATTTCACAAATTAGAAGAAGTATTGCGTCATGATGCTGTTATAGCGAGTAATACTGCCACCTTGATGATTTCTGATCTTTCATCTGTACTGAAAGACCCCAGCAGGGCTGTCGGCATGCATTTCATTTCACCTGTAAGGGAAGTAAAGATTGTAGAAACCGTACGGTCTATGCGTACTTCGAAAGATACATGGGATTTGGCCTGCAAGTATATCAGGATGATTGGGAAAAAAGTAATTCCCGTGAATGAATCACCTGGCAATATCAGCACTCGCATGATCATACCGTTTATCAATGAAGCCTGTTCCATTTTGATGGAGGGGGTAGCCATGGTAGATCAAATCGATGAAACCATGCGCGAAGCCAGCGGACACATGATGGGCCCTTTCGAAATGGCCGATACCATAGGTTTAGACAAGATCATGCGCTGGATGGAAAATTTATACAACGAATTTGGTGAAATTCGCTATAAACCTTCGCCCTTGCTCAAGCGAATGGTTCGTGCCGGAATGGTTGGACAACGCGTGGGTGAAGGATTTTACAAATGGACTCCAAAGGGGAAACAAATTAAGGAAGGGCCAGTTTTTACTCTGGGAAGAGAATCATTTTTTAATACGTAACGAATTATATTTATGAAAATAATTGTTTTGAATTGCGGAAGTTCTTCCATTAAATATCAGCTGTTCAATATGCCTTCGGCCGAAGTGCACGCCAAAGGCCTGGTAGATAAGATAGGGCTCAAGGGAGCTTCTATAAAACACCAACGCAACGATGGATTGGAATTCAAGGTGGAAGGAGAGATACTCGATCACCAGAAAGGAATCGAATATGTTCTTGGAATCTTGATTCACCCCGAGTATGGTAGCTTGAAAGGAATACACGAAGTGGATGCTGTCGGGCATAGGGTGGTTCATGCGGGTGAAAAGTTTGGTGGAAGTGTACGTATAAATCACGACGTAGTCGGTGCATTGGAAGAATGCATTGATCTGGCACCCTTGCACAATCCTCCCAATCTCGAAGGAATTTATGCCATTACCCGACTTCTTCCGCAAATTCCACAGGTTGGCGTTTTCGACACGGCTTTCCATCAAACCATGCCCGATTATGTCTATCTTTATGGCTTACCCTATTCGCTCTACGAAAAGTATAAAATCAGACGATACGGATTTCATGGTAGCAGTCATAAATATGTGTCCTTACGTGCTGCGAAGATTTTGGGACAGGATTATGATAAATTGCGGCTGATTACCTGTCATTTAGGAAATGGAGCCAGTGTAGCGGCTATCAAGAACGGGAAATCATTCGATACTTCTATGGGAATGACACCTATCGAAGGCCTGATCATGGGTACACGTACGGGTGATGTCGATGCAGGGGCATTGCTTCATATAGCCGAAAAGGAAGGAATAGGGTTTCAAACCCTCAACAAACTCATTAATAAATTTAGTGGTTTGCTGGGAATTTCAGGCATTTCGAGCGATATGCGCGATTTGGAAGAAGCTGCCGCCAAAGGCCATGAAAGAGCCATAATCGCCCTGAATATGTTCCGCTATCGCGTGAAAAAATATGTAGGAGCATATACCGCTGCTATGGGTGGCGTCGACGCTATCGTCTTTACGGGTGGAATCGGAGAAAATGATGCTGCTTCGCGCGAAGAAATTATGAAAGACATGGAGTGGCTGGGAATAGATTTCGACTTCGAGAAAAATCGTAGCGTGAAGAGCCAAGAAAACATAATTACCCGTGAGGATTCGAAGGTAAAAGTCATGGTAATTCCAACCAACGAGGAACTCGTCATTGCCTCCGATACTTATGAAATTGTTACCCGAAATCTCGAAATGATCTGACCTTCTTCGAGGATTAAGGCATCATTTCCTTCGATGATCATCTAACTCGGAAATATATTCACATGCGACGACTTACTGTATGGCTGATAGTTTGCGGGGGACTTTTCCATTTGAATTGTCCGGCTCAGAACTTACCTTCTGACAAACATTTCCATCATAACTTATTAACCATTGATTCCCACCCAGATACTCCCTTAATGTTATTAAGGCCGGGAACTGATTTCATGCAGGATAATAGCGCTAATCCTTATAGCAGAGTGGATTATCCTAGGATGCAGAAAGGCGGACTCGATGCCGTGTTTTTTGCGGTTTTTATACCCCAGGGCGCACTCGAAAGCGCCTCATTCGATAAGGCATATTCCATGGCTCGCAAGATGATTTTTCATATCGATTCCCTGGTTTCTCATAATTCGGAAAAGCTCGGTCTAGCGGTTAGTGCGGAGATATCCTAAGAAATCATTCAGAGGGCAAATCGAGTATTTTGATGGGGATGGAAAATGGATACCCCATAGCTGATAAAATAAACAGAGTAAAAGAATTTTACGATTTGGGAGTGAGGTACATTACTTTGTGCCATTCGAAGAACAACCAGATTTGTACTTCTTTACCGATATGGAACAGGAAGAGGGCTTGAGTGATTTAGCCAAGGAAGTAGTGCGTGAAATGAACCGTTTGGGAATGATGGTGGATGTTTCCCATATTTCGGACAAGGCCTTTTGGAATGTCATTTCCATTACAACCAAACCCGTTATTGCTTCTCGTAGCTCTGCCAGAGCTATTTGTAATCATCCGCGAAACTTGAGCGACGATATGCTGAAGGCAATTGCACAAAATGGTTGCGTTGTACAAGTATGTATTTTAAGTGATTATGTAAAAAACATACCTCCCGATTCTCGTTACGATTCTGCATATAATATTCTCAGAGAACGGTATCATCATTTTGAGAATCTCACTCCCGATGAAAAAAATCGTTTTGTAGAGATATTGATAGTCTTCAGAAGCTTTATCCACGTCGGTTAGCCACTGTGAGCGATTTAGTAGATCATATCGATCATATAGCTAAAGTGGCGGGTATTGACCATATTGGAATAGGGACTGATTTCGATGGGGGAGGCGGCCTGACCGATTGCAGGGATGTGAGCGAATTACCCAATATTACCGTCGAGCTTATCCGTAGAGGATGTTCTCCTGAACAAATCCAGAAAATATGGGGTGGTAACCTGATGCGAGTGATGAATGCGCAATGATTCTTTCGGGGTTAGGTGCGTGCAATCACGCGGGCCGGAGCACCATCGGCAGAGCGAAAATACAGAGGAAGAGCAAACAATTCGAAACTCTTTCCCAAAGGTAAAGGCTCCAGCCCTGTGAGATTTTCTATCAAAAGTATACCTTTTCCCATGAAAATATGATGATTAGGGAAGGTGTTACTTTCAGCCAGATCGAAAGAAATGGCATCCAAACCTATCCCTTTTATTTGTGAAGAACTGAGAAACCTGGCTGACTGGAGCGAAAGTACCGGAAAATTCCTGAAATAGGCCGGATGACCCCAATACCGGCTCCACCCCGTTTGTAATAATACAAAATCGAAAGCTTCGGGAAAGTCTTCGAGAAATAAAAATTCTTCTTCCAAAATGGTATGATGGCAATGTGTAAGATCGATTTTGATTGCTCTGCCGATGAAATATTCAGGCCGAAACTTATCTAAAGTGTAGCTCCCGGGCAAAATATGAGCAGGTGCATCTATGTGCGTTCCTGTATGCGAACTCAGACCGAGATGGGTTTCCAGAAAACCGTCTTTCTCTATTGTACATTCTTTTTCGAGCTTTGGTGATGGCGTTCCTGGCCATACCGGCATACCTTCTGCAATTGGATGAGTAAGATCGAATATCATGAGGATTGAATTTTATTTGCCACCGTTTTGTGTTTTCGAAGCACAAGCCATAATCCAAAGATAATAAACGGGATACTGAGCAATTGTCCCATATTCAAGGGCAGATTCTGCTCGAAGCCTACCTGAGGTTCCTTCAAAAACTCTATGAAGAAACGAACTGTAAATACCAAAATTAGAAACAGTCCGACGAAATATCCCGGTGGAATGATTCTATTTTTATACAGGAAACGATGATAGAGATACAACATCAAGAAGAAGATCAGCAGATAAGCCAAAGATTCGTATAACTGGGTGGGGTGTCGGGGTATTTTATCCACTCTCGCAAAAATGAAAGCCCAAGGTAAGTCGGTGGGTTTGCCTATTATCTCGGAATTCATGACATTACCCAAACGTATGCTCGCTCCTGCCATGCCGACTAAAATAGCCACACGATCGGTAGTCCACCAGAAACTCTGATGTGTTTTACAGGAATAAAGCCATAAGGCGAGAATGACTCCAAGTGCACCGCCATGACTGGCTAAGCCTCCTTCCCATATTTTAAGGATTCTAACAGGATCGCGAAGATAAACCTCGGGCTCATAGAACAAACAATGCCCCAAACGCGCCCCGATAATTGCACCCAAGACTACATAAGTCAACAGAGTATCCAGATACGTAAAGGCCTGTTTTTCCTTCTTGTAGAAATCACGCATTAAAAAATACCCGATTACGAAGGGTAGGGCAAATAATAAACCATACCACCGAATTTGAAGAGGACCTAACGAGAAAGCTACAGGACTCGGATTCCAGTAAATGTAAGCCAGCATATTACCGATTTTTGTGCAAACCTACTGTATTTTTTGTTTCGTCGATTTTAGGCGTTTTATTTTGGGCGTACAGCATTAATTTCTTATGCTCCAAACCCGCTTTGAATGAGATGTTCGATGGATTATTCTCTGATCACATCCTCTTATCAAAGACATTATGGATTGGAAATATAACGAGCAAAAGTCTCGAAATCTGCTCTTGCTACATAATGCACTTAACCCAACTTGAGCGCCTTAGGGTTGTAACTTCCTTGTATACAGCAAGTTGACCTTTTGAATTTCAACTTTCGGGGAACACAAATTTTTTCCTGTAAAATGGCATCATGTAAATTCAAGTAATTAATGCAACTTTTTCAGGGGAAATAAGAGATAAAGAGAAATTATTTTGCACGACAAAGGAGGGAAAGAGCTTTTCTACATGTTCGGGTACATCCATTACGAATATTCTTTAACCGCCGCTCAGGTAATGCTCTATGCGGTCAGCAAGCATTTTTTTCTCCTTATCCGACTGAATCTCATCGAGTTTACCCAATATATGGATAATGCGGTGACGGATCTTATTGCCAATGCGGTAATTTTCGCAAAGTTTGTAGTAGTGATAAAACTTGCCGGTATTTTTATCTTTCTTATCTGCTGTTTTGATAAACATGTTACAAAGATATTTTGATAAAGATGCGGCAAAGATATAACAAGGAAAGATAAGAACCAAATAATAAGCAAACTTTCTGGGACTACAAAAATCATTAAAAATTTAAATATTTAATAATCAGTAACATAACATTTTAAATCATAGCAAAAACCCTATTTTTCCCTGTTTTTTCAGGGTAAAATGCTCAAGTTGGGTTAAAGCGCAAAAAACACTTGATAAGCAGTCCGCCCGAGCCACGGCAGGGATCGTACACTTTTTTGCCCGGTTGGAGATCAAGGATATGCGACATCAGGATGGCAACCTCACCGGGAGTATAAAATTCGCCTGCACTCTGGCCGGAACCTTCGGCAAATTTTCTGAGCAAGTATTCGTAAGCTCGTCCCAAAATATCGGGTTCCACATCGTCCAATCCCAATCGATATTTTCCGAGCACGTTGATAAGGTCTTTCAAAACTTCATCGCTGA
>Ga0209719_1000358_pt1 | contig 69194 bp, 33 predicted proteins | sample AD_JPNAS2_MetaG_FD_184421 | JGI IMG/M metagenome (GOLD analysis project Ga0209719, IMG submission 184421) | Active sludge microbial communities of municipal wastewater-treating anaerobic digesters from Japan - AD_JPNAS2_MetaG (SPAdes) (version 2) | ecosystem: Engineered > Bioreactor > Anaerobic...
GGAATTGATTGCAAAGTAGACTTTTAGCGGTTTACCCCTATGCCAATTTTCAGAGTTCCCAATGCCTGAACAACACTACTGAACGCTATTGCCAGACATCGCTGCTAAAATTTCGGGGGGATGCGTGTTTGTAAGACAGAGAGATTGCCATACCTTATAACATATTCCAACAGGATAATCAGATCGAGTACTATTATGACATGAATACAATAGGCTTCTCCAGAGCGCAGATCCCGTTCTTGCCTTATCATTTATGACAATTGTGATTGATTTATATCTCTTTATCTTTCAGGTGTAAACCCTAAAGAGAATATTTTCTGCTCATCATGAACTTTTATATCGTCTGGAACTGCCCACACCAAAATTTTTCTAGGTCTTGAAGAGGCAACGTAAGCGAGTCGAACAGACTCATCAATATCATCTTTTAACCAATAACTGTAATGCCCATCACTACGTGTATATTTTGCTGATATGAGCATTACTGCATCATAAGTTTTACCTTTAACTTGATGTATCGTAGTGAGTTGAATATCGCTAGAATTCACAGGATGTATTGCACCAAAACTACTTATTATCTTAGAACCTTGATGCTTGGGCGATTTAAGATTATCGATTTTAGTTTCTCCATTAGTCCTTCTGGGGAATAGGAAGGTATTACTTTTTAGAAAAGGTTTAAGTATACTCGCTAACCATACTTTTAGTGTTAGTGATGGATCGTTAAGTAATCCGTTCTCCAATGAGTTATCCAACAAACTAATAAGAATAATTCTCCATTCATAATTTTGAACACTTTCAGGACAGTAGTTTTCCTTACTGTTCAAACAACAATTATAGAACAATGGACCGACAAATGAACCACAGTTACGTAAAATCGTCTTTAAAGTGTCTGTCGACATGTTATCCTTGCTGTTGCTATACAATATCAGTGCATTGATAAAAGATCTAACATCTTTTGAACTCTGTAATTCTTCCGATATTGATAAATCACTTAATAAGCTATGGGAACGCACTAGAACAATTGCATTTGTAGCGCTGATTTCTTCCTTATCTATTATTTTCTGAAAATCTGTAAGGCATTCTCTAATATTGTTTCTACTATATTTTATCAGGATTAATGGATTCTCCACATTCTGCGACACATTCCCCGTAATACTAGCTTTATTATGAATAATCTGGTTGCAACATTTCACTATTGCTGGATTACTCCTATGATTTATCTTTAAATACTTACTAATCAAACCCTTATTGTCTATATGGCTTCTAATGTCTTCAGGGCAAGTATCCCGAAACTCATATATTGATTGGTTTAAATCTCCAATTAAGTGGATTTTTGATCCAGCAGTCTCGAGTATATCAAGAACAAGTAGTTGGCTGTATGAAAGGTCTTGGCATTCATCAATATAAATCACAGGGAATCTTTCACTTAAAATAGTGCTTATGTTTGTATTGTGTAATAAACATACTGACAGTCTTTCTACATCATTATAAGTAACAAACCCATCCTGCCAAAAGACTCTTTTCACTCTATTGATGTCTTTGGTCAGCATGTCTTCAGTTAACCAAGTTTTACTCATCAAAAAGGATTGCGGAATACTCTTGTACAATTGACTCACTGTCAGTTTTTGCTTCCCAACGTTGCAAATATATTTTCCTCGTTTCAAATCATAACTAATATTGTTAACATAGATTGGGATGCATTTCCTTGAGTTGGCATGATAATGAGTTTTCAGCTGGTATTTCTTATTGAATAAAAAACTATACATTTCATTATCTTCTAATACCTGCATACATTGTTTATCGAAATTAATAATTTTATGTATAAAAGGCTGAAACAAATACCCATGTAACCAACTATCAAAAGTTCCTATGTAATGAGGGTATGATAGTTTGCTTGCGGAACAAAAGATTCTTGCCCTTTCTCTGATTTCTTTTGCAGCATTTCGTGTAAACGATAAAAAAGCTATGCCAGAAATATCTCTAGACCATCTACTGATCTCATAAGCTGCTTTAAATCCAAGAACATGTGTTTTTCCGCTTCCAGGGCAAGCCTCTAAATATGAACTTTGAAATATATCGCTTGCTATGTAATCAATTTGTTCGTTAGTAAGAAGTTTAATCTGACATTGGCTTGAATGGCTACATATATGTTGACTATTATGGTTTTTCTCGAAACACTTATCAAGGGGTGTGATGACAACATCACCACACAACCTTTGCGCAATCTCGAAAATGCTATCTTGTATGATTGACATCAGGTGGCAAAACCCATTTTAAAGCATCTTTGATATATGGTGGAATAGACAATGAGTTACATTTATCACTATCGAATAGGTGAAGAGCAAATTGCCCCTTTCCCCTATTTTTAATTACTGAAACAAGGGTTTTCGCCGCATTTTCTCTTTCTTCTTTCGTTTCTTTATCCCATTTTTTATTTTGCATGTCTTCAATTAGCTTCCTTGGAGCACAATCATTTGAAAACATTCTATATAAAACATCTGACATTATCTGTAGATTATTCCCTTCGACGGCTAAATCAAACTCGAATGTTCTGCTGTTAACAAATAATCTACAATGTGTGGATTTACTCAGATTAGAAATGTACCTAGCTACACCTTTTAGCTCGCTGGAGTTTTCATCTGTTGCAGTATTTTCATATCTGTCAGGATCACGATCAGATAATGCCGAACACCTAATCATCAAGCATGCTTTGGTTTTACTTTGACCATCTAATGTTACATTGGAGAACAGCTGAAAAAAATGCTTAAAAGATATTCCACCCACAACTACTATTGTGATTCCATACGTAGAAAGGTCTCTGGTATTATCTGTTTTTTTTTGATTCAAATATATTTTGGCTAACTCTGGAATAATAAGAGCTTCTGAAATACCTTCTACAAGAATTACTCCTTTCGAAAAAAATAGCGTTGACTTGGTAATATCTAGCCATCTCCTGAGATATTGTTTTGACTTGGTGTCTGTTATACAGTCCTTTAATGATACGGATAATGGGTTCTTAGCTACACTGTCTCTCTTTACTATACTGATAACATCAAGGTTAACATGAGATGCAATTGTAGGGGAATGTGTAGTAACAATCACCTGCATTCTATCATTACTATCTGTAACATGGGCAAAATAAGACATAAGACGTTGCTGTAATTGTGGGTGCAAGTGTGCTTCAGGTTCTTCAATAAGAAGAACTTTCAGATCCTGATCTGAACTATCGCTAAGACCTTCAAATTCTGCCAGAATAGTCGCAAGATATATCAGATTGTTATACCCTAAACTGTTCTCACTCAAGTCTCTGAACTGTGATACTGCATTTTTATCACTCATGGGAATTGTAGGATAATACAATACTCGTAGATGTTCTACAATTCTCAAGAAAGATGATTCTGAGAACTGAATAGTAGTATCTTGCCCGTAAATTGTTCCAAGAGCTTTCCGAAGTTGGGTTTTAATGAGTTCGTTAACTTCGACTATGCCAGCACTCTCATCAATAGCTAGTGACCGGTTGAATTCTCTCACTTTCTTCTCGAGCGGTAGAACTGTACCTGAATCTATATCTTGCTTGTTGAGGTTTCTGAATAGACGAGCTAGTCTCGAGCCCTTGATTGCTTTTAAACGCTGTTCTGCATCCCGTAATGGAGGTAAGTAGACACAATTAATTCTGTCTAGTAGATCTTTCTCAAACACTGATGCCGTAGATTCTCCACACCAGATTTCACGTTTGTAATACCCTCTCCTATTAAGTTTGTTCTCAACTTGAAGTGATAGAAGAGCAGACGAAACATCGTTACTTCGCAACCATGGTAAATAAGCCGTTTGTTGTAATGAGTTAAGCCCTGAGAACTCACATTGTATAAGTATTTTTTCTGAAGCTACAGAATCCTGTGAAAAAGGTCTATGAAAATCAGATGCTACAATACCTGACTGACCATACTCGTCTTCTTGTAGGATTAAACGAATTGCATCAATAATCGTACTTTTCCCACAGGCATTTTCTCCAAGTATTACACATAATCCCTTTGATATATTAATACTGAACTTATCAGAAAACGTTTTATATCCTTCAATGTCAATTTTCGATATGTGCATATAAACTCTCCTGGAATTGTGTTATAATGTCGAATCCATCATACTAAGGCACTTCACCCACTTACCCATATTCTCCCAAGCTTCATTTACATCAGACAGCTTGTATTCCACATGGGCTACTCGCTTATTTCTAAATTCATTAACATCCGAAAGCAAATCGTACAGCTCTTTCATCTTGGTTCCTGAGTACGCCGTCACTACATCTTTCCATACTCCACTGGCTCCGAAACCGCCTTTTTGAGCATATTCCAAGCAGAAGAGCAGTGTTCCAAGCCGCATTATTGAACGAGCAAAAACCAGATTGTCCCTGAGATATTTGCCATACTTTTCCAGGACATTTCTTTTCTTGCTAATGACAGCGGATAAATCGGGCATAAAATAAGCATCCCTGCTGGCTACATCCGCTGGTACTCTACTTTGCAATCCACTCACCAATAGCCTCATTGAGTAATCATCAAGGCAGGACAGTAAAGGTTGAAACGCGTGAGCATAGTCACTCATTTGGGTTTTTTCAGCATGGTCAAGGACCAGGAGAGATTGTCTTAAACTATCGTGGATATCCTCAGGGACTTGATCAATCGAACTGATCTTCATGATTCTGTCGAACAAAGGATCGGCGAGATCTACTTCTGTTACCGTGTCAAAATCTATATAGATCTGATCTGAGTCTCCTTCTTTGATCAAGTTTTTTAAGGAGGGCTCACAAGCCCTGGCAAGCTCCTCAAGAGAATTTGCTGTGCTTTGTCGAAACAGATGGCAGGGAATGTACATGTAATTCCACTTTACATCCCCTTTCGAGGCTGATTTGCACCACTCTATTGCTGCCTTGGCTTTTAGTGCAACCAGATTATCTTCTCTGCCTTTTAGCTCACATAGATATACCTCACCTGAATTTATTCTTACGAAGAAATCGGGTATATACAAAGCTCTATGTTTATCTGGTTTCAGATAATCAATTGTCAGCTTTTGAGGGCCTGCATTCTTTGCAAAAGCTACCACATCATCCAACCTGTCGCATTCGAAGGCGAATTCTTTCTCAAAATCGCTATCACAAGACACCAAATTGAACATAGTCCGGCTTGCCGTAACTGCTGGGCGTTTATCAGTGCTTGTCGCCTGGTAAGGCTTCCATCCGGATAGTTTAGTTTCCGTGCTGCTTCGCTTACGTCCCTTGATGATGGTTTTTTTGCCCATAATCAGGGGTGTAAACACAGCAATAATGTGTTCTTTTACATCCGCATCCTGCATTCGGTGATTTACCTCACCAGAAAACAAATCCACTTCTCTTTCAAAGAGGTGTTTGGCGATAAACTCTTGAACTAATGGCAAAAGAACAGATTGATAATCAGTCAGCTTACAGGCCCGGGCGAGCATCAATGAAAAGTAATGTGGCGCAGACCACGCCGAGCTTAACAGACCCAGGTCAAGCTTCCATGTCCCGATCACTTCCTTTGTAAAAAGATGTCTCTCTTTAAACTCAAGTTCTGTCGGTTTTGCCTTTCCAATGGGGAGTTTTTTGTATTTCTTGAATTCTTCCGCAACTTCATCAATAGTCAGGTTCTCAAGCTTTGAGCTCGTTTCGATTGAATCGCTTATGTAAGGTATTGAAATCTCCAATTCCTCAACGTCTTTATGCTCCGCATCCACAAAGATGGTAACTGTTTGCTTGAGAGACTCTCTTTCTGGTAAGACCAAAATATTAAAGCCCTCAAGCTGCAATTCTTCTTCATAGAGCTTGCGGAACGCCGGATGGTGAATAACTGTCACCATTTCCGGAACATCACCAAAGGGGATCATCCGGCGAAGCCCTCTTCCCAAGGTCTGCTCTGGTAGTATGCCTGAGGCCGCCGAATAAGCCCGTAAAGGCACAATAGTGGACACATTCTTAATATCCCAGCCTTCCCGAAGCATCATTACAGACACAATACACCTGTACTTGCTATTGGGGCTGTCAAGGTCTCGGGACATTTCCCTGAGAGCTTTCAGATCATCTGGCTTCATGTCCTTTTCGCTTTCGACGAACTCTTTGATTTCCTTGCCGAACCTGGTTGTTCTCTTGATTTTACCTTTGAGGTTTGTGTGGATGTTTAACACCCTCCCCTTGAGAAGCGGGAAGAGGTCACTATCCAGATACCTTGCCACATCATTTGCTGAAGCGGAGTCTTCCGTCATAACAAAGAGTATGGGTTTACGGACTTTCTCCCACTGCTTGTATGACTCCTCGTATCTCTGATAACCTACTTGCAAATGATTCCTGTATTTTACGTGCGATGGAGCCTTCTTATCGCCCTGGATGTTCAAGCGATCTGATTCCCCCAATACAGGCACTTTAACTATTCCTGCATCAACCGCCTCTCCCAAAGGGAAGTCACAGATTATATGCCTGAAGTATTCGCCATTATTATGCTTGGGAGTGGCGGTAAAATCAAGCTGAAGGCAAACACCCTTGAACCCTTTGTTAATATTCATTACGTGTAATGAATCAATGGCTTTGTTCCAGGCCAGTTCAGGGTCATGCAGGTGATGGGCTTCGTCATTCAGGATCATTATCCCCTTGTGAGAAGCTATCCTCTCCCTCAAAGCCACAGAAGTATCAAGAGCTTTATTGCGCTTAACTTCAGGCCCCCAAATCGAGCCTTCATCTTCAACTTTGTTATCCCTGGTTTCATACAAACGGTGGATGTTCGTTAGATAGATCGCTCCGGAGGATACTTCACCGCCTGGTTCGTCCTGGAGGATGGTCTTTAATTGGAAATCCCCCCTCCATTCATCAGGGATGAGAGGATCGATATCAAATATCCTCCTGTTTTCAAAATCGTCTTTGAGCCTTTCATACACGGTAAGATTAGGGGCGATAACCACAAAGTGTTTTACCAGGCCTGAATCTTGCTCTCTGATGCTGTTGAAATAGCTCCAGACGATTGCCAGGCTCATGACTTTGGTTTTCCCGCCTCCCGTGGCTATCTTGCAGCAGCATCGCAGCCACTGGTCTTCCTGAGGCAAAATCCCCAAAGCAATGTCATCGAATACGCCACCGCCAAATTCAGTGAGCAGCGAGGCGGTGTTGCGTATGTTTCGCAACTCGTACAGGTAGATAATAGACTCTATAGCTTCCCGTTGAGCCCAATGATAGCGAAAAGGAAACGACTCGCCAGTTCCAGCATCTTTGATCATGTGATCGGTATTAAACCAGTAATTGAGCAAATACCTGCTTGTTTCACTCACTCCCGCATAGCCACCCCTTCTCCACATGTCCAATTCAGAGCGAATCGCCCTCACCAAAGGGCAGCGGCTTGGTCTGCGGCCCGGTTCAACCCGCGCGGGACTATTTTCCGTTTCCCCTGGAGTACGATATCCCGTAGGCTCCTCCCACGGCTTGAATAAAGGCCGCAGAGCATCTATATTCCTTTCATTTATGATGGTAGCCATTTCATGCCTCCACACTTACAACGATAGTTGTATCAACTCCAAACACATCGATAACCTTCACACAAATCTGATAATTGCCTTTAACACGGTACACCCAGCCAAGGTTTGTTTTGGTGGCGAGTGTTCTCTTCTTTTTGATCCTATAGTCCTGCCAGTGATGCTCAAAGGGCTTGCCTTTATAGTAGTTAAAATCTACTGCCCAGAAATCAATGAAATCAAAGGGGGATTTTACCGACCGTTCCCTCAGGGCTGCCAACTCCGCTTCGGGGGCTTCAGCAAGGGACGGGATGAAATTCTCAAGCTCGACATCGATCTTTCCATCCTTACTCTTCAAGATCTTCACTTTTAGATATCCTGCTTCAAAGAATTGGCATTCGGTACGGTTGATCTCCATGATTTCTCGCGGTATGTAAACCAGCTTAATATGCATGCCATACTGCGTTTCAATTGCCTGTTTCCGCACGGTAAGCTCCATTTCAAATTCCCATGCCAGGATATGCAGTTCCTTTGCTCCAACCATGCTGGCAGCTTGCACAACGCCTACAAGTTCCTCTTCTGTGAACATCCCATCGATTTTATCAACATGGACTACCGCCCCGTTTTTCTTACCGTGCAATAAGGAGCTTGGGGGATTGGCAAGTTCACTAGCTTTGTAGAACTTCATTACTGTGTTTCTATGTTCTGTATCGGCTCCTTTCAACCTATCCTGCTGCCACCATTGTCGTTCGTATCTTCCCAGATTGTAAACATCAAATGACCGATAGGGTTTACCCGATGAGTGGAGTTCTCTTTGAACTTGTAGCATTCTTTTTCTTGTTGTGTGGATGCTATACCTTCCCAAATCAGCTCCAATCCATTTGCGGCCTAACTTCTCTGCAACTGCTAAAGTCGTACCAGAACCACAAAAGAAATCGGCAACAATTGAATCAATACTTGATGATGCCTTTATTATCCTTTCTAATAAAGCCTCTGGTTTCTGTGTTGGATATCCTACTAGCTCCTTTCTCCATCCCGATACATTGGATATATCAGCCCACCATGACTCTGGAATTTTACCTAAATCATGGCGTTCTCTTTGTTCGTCTTCATCATAATCCTTGTTACCCTGTGGTGTTCTTACAGAAGTAAACTGAGCTTTATATGGCAGCCTAATATCTAGGTGGTTGAATAAAACTTCTTGCGTCTTAGAGTATCGTAATATGGTGTCGTTTCTTCTCTGAAAATCTTGTGAGACTCTACCTGGAAAAGTATAACACCATATTATTTCATTTCTGAAGTTGTGATAATCGAAAACCTCATCTAGTACCAGTCTTAACAGACTGTTCACTCTCCAATCGCAATGAACATAGATTGTACCTTTATCACTTAGCAGTTCTCTTAACAAAGACAACCTCTCGTACATCATATGCAAGTACGAGTCCGTCCCTCTTCCCCAAGTATCTCTGTATGCAACAGCTTCCATTATAGACTGTTCTTTCAGAACAGAGTCCTTCTTTTCTCCTAATTGTACTTCCATCGTGAAATCAGCCCCCACATCAAAGGGTGGATCAATGTAAACAAGATCAATCTGTCCTCTATACTTTTCTAAAAGAGAGTGCATGATCAGCTTGTTATCTCCCCAGATAAGCATATTACGGAAGTTGTCGTGGTGATGCCCTTCATGAAACTTAGTCTCGTCAAAAATCTCATCTTGCACGACTCGATCTGCTTTTATCCGATCATGCGGTTCATCAATTGTTTCTATCTTTTGCAGGGGGTATGGTGTTGAAGGTAGCTTTATCTCTCTTCTGTTGCCATACTCGTCGTACTTTCCTTCCCAAATCAACTCAGTTGAAATCTTGGATAGCGGGTGTGGTTTACCAGGACCCCAATTATTTATTTCCATCATTCCTCCCAAAGGATTAATTCATCCACGACCCACTGCATAACTTTAAATGGGTCAGTAGTTCTGTAATCTATCTTGTTATACTTCATATTACTTAGTATTCTTCAGCCAGTAACGACCGGATAAACAGACTAATTGTGCATCGTTTCTTGTCAATACAAAATTCTGCCTCATTTTGCCTTCTCCTGATTTGTCAGTGCGAGTTAGTGTTTCCCAAGCTCAAGAGGGTGATATTTGTCTGTATGACAAGCACCTGCACTGTAGCGGCGCTCGCTGAAGCGCCGTATAGGACGGGCAAGCTACACAAAAACAAACAGAAGCAGTGGCATGGATACCAAACAATCAATTCCCAAGCTTCAAAAGCACTCAACTCAGTCTGCCGCAGAAGCTGGTCTGGCGTAGCACCTAAATATATGGGGGCCTCATTTGCATAGTCTGGTTTGCCTGGGGTCTTCCTGGGGTCAACCTTATAATTTATAAGGATGACCTAAGGATGATGGCATCAAACGCTGTAGCAGCGAAGGAGGGCGGTATGAAGGATATTGCGGAATGTACTAGTTTATTTATGCGGTTGTCAAGGAATTGATGCCGGTTACTTTTTGACTGGGTGCCTGTTTCTAAAAGACTGGATCCCGGGTCAGCCACCCCACCAAACCGCTACGCGCTTTGCCGGGGACCCCGGTAGGCTGGGATGACACGGCTTGTAGTCTGGGGGTGTTTTGTTTCGTGGGCTGCCGAAGTCCGTTCGGCAGAGGCAACGGAGTTGCCTGTTGGGAAGAGACCTCCGGTCTCTGTGGGAAACGGACTTTGCTACCCCTGGTACTGGATCCCGGGTCGAGCAGTTCGCGCAGATTTACACGGATAAAAGGTGCAGAAGAGCGCGGGTTCTGGGCTCCGGTGTTCGATTCTTTCAGCGGCGCTTGATGATCGCGTCCGAAAACTTGGTCTTGAAAAGGGCTGTCCTGAGCAGGGCCTTGAAACCTGTGCTCACCGAGCGGAACTTTAGTGTCCCGGAGCGAAAATCCTTGTAGAGCATGGGGATCAGCCGCCATTTCTTGCCCAGGTAGATGCTGAGGTAGGCTTTGGACTGGAAGCGTTCCAGATCCTTGGGGCTCATCCCTTGGGGCCGGTAAACGCAGTGGGTGAGGTCATACTTTTCCCAGTCGTAATGGAGCAGCCTGCCTTCCTTTTGCAGCCTGTCAAAGACCTCCGTGCCGGGGAAGGGCGTGAGCAGGGAGATCACCACGATGCCCAGGGGCAGGGAACGGAAATAGCGGATGTTCTGGCGGATATAGCGGGGATGGTCAAATTCATCGCCGCTGCCCAGGATCATATACCAGACATGGCTGATTTTGAGCCGGTTGAGCGTGTCCACCGCCTTTTTCACCTGGGTGCTGTCGATCTGCTTGTGCATCTTTTCCAACACTTCGGGAACGCCGCTTTCCAGGCCGATGGTGATTAGCGAACAGCCGCAAGCCGCCATCCTGGCAAAAAGCTCCGGATGCTTGTAGATCACGTCCACGCGGCTCATGCAGTTCCAGCGAATCTTGAGGCGGCGCTCTTCAAGCTGGCGGCAAAATTCGTTCACCCATCTGATATCGGCGGTGAGGTTGTCGTCGTGAAACCAGAAATCCTTGTAGCCCCAGGAAACGAACTCCTCCAGCTCGGAAATGACGGTCTCCACGGGACGCTGGCGGTATTTGCCGCCATAAAAGGAAGAGATGGAGCAGAAGGAACAGCGGAAGGGACAGCCGCGGCTGGAAACCAGCTTGGGCGTGAAGCTGAACTCCGGGGCCACCAGATCCATGGAGATGCGGGGCAGGCGGCTGAGGTCGTCCAAAATAGCGATGTGGCCATCGTTGTGGTAATGGCCGTCCTTGAGGAAGACGATGCCGGGTATGTCTGGATAGCGTTCGCCCTTTTCCAGAGCCGCCAGAAGGGCGGGAAAGACCTCCTCGCCCTCGCCGCGGCAGACATAGCTGACGCCGGTCTCCGCCAAAACTTCGCGGTACATGAAGGTGGCGTGGTGCCCGCCGATGATGGTGGGTAGGCCGGGATGGTTTTGTGCCAGATCGATGAGGATTTCGCGGGCGACGGGATAGGTGGCGGTCACGCAGGAAACGCCCACCAGGTCAGGCTGATAGCGCCTGATATAGCGGGGCAGGGTCTCGCGGTCGGCAATCACCACCGTGGCTTTGTGCCCGGCATCCCTCGCCGCGGCAGCCACATAGACCAGGCCTTGGATAATCTGATGCCCCTTGCGCAGGCTTTCCAGGCCGCTGGTGCGCGCGCGGGGTGAAACGAGCAGGACTCGCATCGTTCGATCTCCCTTTTATTGGGTGTTTAACCCGACCGGGAGCGACCCCGCCGCAGGGGCAGGATCACTCGAAGGGCAGGAAGTTAAGGAATGCGTTGACGTGGGCTGTGGATAAGATCACTCCAATTGTCACGCAGATAACGATAATCAGCTTAAAATAGTCCTGGGCCTTGAGCATGCTCACCAGGCTCGGGTCGCGGGAAAGGTAGGCGGAAGCGGCGTAGAACTCTTCACCGATGAGGGTATAGTCGCAGGTGGTGATAAAGAAGGGAATCTGGGTGATGGCATCGGTGGCGGCGATCTGGATGGCGCCGGACTGGTTTCCGGTTTCGGTCATGAGCAGGGCTTCGGCGTAGAAGTAGCCCATATAGAAGATGGTGGCGACCCTTTCGCGCACGGTGATGCCGTTTACCGCCGCGCAGAACGCGAACTGGGTGTCGGAAACGAAGAAGATGTCGTTTTGGTTGTAGGCGTCAGGCCTGCCCATCTCGCTGTAGGCGGTTTGGACCATCTCCTGCGCCAAAGGAACCACAAAGTAGTCCACATGGGGGGAGATGAGCCGGATGTCGTATTCGGCGGTCTTTTTGGCGATCTGGTTGAGGATCATCATGGCAGAGATGGTGCACACGTCGCCCAGGGTGCCCCAGCCGGGAACGAACATGACCGGGCGTCCCATCTCGGTGGCGCGGCCCACGGCGTTGTCAAGCTCCGCCAATCCCGCGATGGGGCGGATATACAATTCTTTGCGGCGGGATATGGTGACGGTGTAAACCACCAGCGCGAGCATCACAAACGAAGCGATCAGGGTGGCCCATTTGGTGTTGTCGAACCAGTTTCCCACGGGATAGTTCCAAAGCTCTCCACCTTCGCCGGAGGCTGGTTCGGCGATGTTCCAGAAGCCCTTGCCATCGGTCATCAGCAATTGATAGGCATAGCTGCGGCTGTTTCTGTCCTTTTCAGTCCGGAAGACCTTGCGCCAGGCTTTGTCCGACTTTGCGTCCCTGGCCTGGGCGTAGGCGGGATGGTTGCGAGCGAAATCCAGCTCGGCCTGTTTGTCCCGCAATTCCTGGGCTGCTTCGGAGAGGCTGTCTCCTGGTGCCAGCCCGGCTTTGAGGGCGGCCAGTTCTTTCTCCAGGTTGGCCAGGTAGGCGGCAAAATCCTGCTTGTAAAGGGGAGCCCACAAAACCGCTCCGCTGACGGGGTCCATTGCCACTTTGAAATTGGGTTCAAGCAGCAGCCTGCCGGTCTTCTGGTCAAAGCCGACGATCTCGGGGGTGACGGTATCCTCAAAGGGGATGGTGTGGTCAAAGGCGCGGGAAATGCCGCCGATGCGCATGACGGGGCTGTAATCCGAATCCAGTTTGCTTTTGGCAAAGACATCGAAGAAATACTTGTTGAGCAACTGGCCGTTGAGGGTAACCCCGCTGCCGTTGAAGCGCATGGCCTTGGCGTCGTAAGCCACATCCTGCCAGACCACCTGGGGATCGAAATCCTTCTCTCCCCGCAGGCGAAACTCGATGCGCACCTTGAAGCTCTGGTTTTTGGCGAGGCCGGCGGGCAGCTTGAACTTTACCACGTTGTCCAGATAGTATTCCGTGACCGTGCCCAGGGTGTTTTTGGCAGTATCCTGGAAGGTAAAGCGCAGCCTGTCTATCTCGTAATGCTCGTTTTTGGAGAGATCGTAGTTCACCCTCAGCTTGTTTTTCCGGGAGCTGGTATAGGAAGCCTGAGTGATGAAGGCAAAGGGCTTGCCGAAGGACACGATGAGGTTGTCACCCTTGTCGTTGACCTTGTCAATCACCTGGAAAGCCGGCACGATGGGCAGTTCCGGGGAGTTTCTGACATGCGCGCTTTTGCCCAGGGTGGCTGCCTGGAAACCGCCGTAGTCCAAAAAGCTGAGCACCGGAATGTAGTCCTGCAGGCTGGAAGGCAGCTTGATGCCTTCCGCGGCCGCGTCCACCTGATGGTAAAAGGTCTGGCTCCAATAGGGAGGAGTATGTTCAAAGAGCTTTATGGAGCCGTTTTGCCAGGCGGCGTAGAACACGCTGTCCGGGGCGGAGGCGTTCTTCTGCTGTTCCTGCCGGTAAAGCGGGAGCAGGTTTTTGGGCATCAGCCAGCCCTGCCAGAGGCCGATATCGCTGGTTCCCGTGGGAGGGCTCCATTCAAACTTGAACTGCCTGGTGTCCTGGATGTAGGTGGTGGCAAACACCGCGCTGGAATCCGGCCGGTTGTCAACGGGGATAACGCTGCAGACCCGGGCGGCGGGAGTGCGCCTGCCTGTCTCGGTCACCGCCACTACGCTGTAATAGTAGGTGTTTCCGGGCAGGGGGTTGGCATAGATGCTTTCAAACTGGTTAAGCTTGTAGCCGGCAAAGACTTCCTTGCCCTCTTCGCCGTCCTTTTCCACCCGGCGGGAGCCGTTGTAGAAACCGCGGGCGGTGAGATTGCCCAGCACGCTGTAATGGGGAAGCATGGTGCTCACGACGTTCGCGTCCCTGGGAACTGCCTGGTAGAGGGGGCTGTCCGGAGCCTGGTGTTTTTCCTTTTTTAACTTGGCGGGAGCAGTCTCAAACTGGACCAGGGGGAGGTAATCCTTGTCGTAGAAGAAGAGGTATTCGCCCATCACACCCTGTTTGGGATCCACTTCAATGTTACCCAGCAGGAAGAGGCTGTCCGGCGAATGGCCGCGATAGAGGTTGTATTGGATGATCCGGTGGCTTTTGTCCAGAGGCTTCCATCTCAGGAGCACTCCGCTGCCATCGTCGTGGGGCATGTCGAGAGCTTCAAAGACCTCCACCCCGGCATTTGCGGAACGGCCACGGACGCAGCCGCCCATGGCCAGCAGGAGTGACATCAGAACTAAGAGGCAGAACAAATAATATCTTTTCATTGCTTTATCCCTTGGGGCATTGCAGGTGAGGCGCCGATGCCTGAACAGAATCCGGGGGGAAGACCGGGCTTCCCCCCTCATGATCTGTGTTAAATTAGTTGAATATCGCTTTGATGACGTCGTTGACCAGGAACTGGATACGTCCGATCAGCAGTGAGATACGCGCCATAACGGTTAGTCCGAATGACGCGCCAAAGCCAACCATCATGTACCATTTGCCGATATCCACAAACTTCCCATAGGCGCCGGTGTGGGCCTTGGAGAAGAAGAAGTAGAGCAACACGGCGATAGTTCCGATGAAGATCAGCAGCAGGTTGATGCTTTCGATTGGCACCATGGCCTGGCGCATCTGCACCAGAATGCTGTTGTGCATGGCCAGGGGAACGGATGCGCCCACGCCCATCATGGAAAAGGCGATTGGATAGCGCGAAAGCCAACTGAATTTGCGGGAAAAGCGGAACAGGTAGAAAATACCAATGATACTGGGTATGATCAGTATCCATTGGTGCTTGAGGAAGATGGGCTGGACGAAGAAGGGGATGAAGGCACGCTCGTAGGTGAGCACCACGGAGTAGCCCAGGGATATCCCCACCAGCAGTTGTTCGGACATCTGATAGAACGGATTGTCCTTGTAAAGGAAGGAGAAGATGCAGAGGGTGAAGAAGGCTCCAACCAGGTTGCTAAATAGTTCAAAAGACATTTTATCCTCCCTTACTTCTTTTGCGCTTTGGCCCGGCTGATGAAGTAGCCGATGTTTCCGATGATGATAAAGAGAATTATCATGATGTGGGCCACCGACTGGGCGTTCATGCCGATGCGTGCCGTCTTGAATTTATAGATGGTGTTGTGGGTCATGCGGTTGAGGTCGTTCCAGGCTGTGTAGCCAAGCTTCTTCTGGTCGTCCTCTTTCACCTTGGTGACGTCGATGACCACGTTGTTGTCCTCCTCGGACTTGTAGCTGCTCATCAAGGCCTGGACTTCCGGAGGATAGTTGGCCAGGAACTTGTCAAACTCTGGCTGCGAGAAAACAGCTTTGGTCTGGGTGGTGATCTTGAGCAGTTTCTGGATGGATTCGTCCTCCAGGACGTCGCTGCTGAAGGAGCGGCCGGGGACTATCTTGTTGCCTTCCTCGTCGTAGGTGACGCCCATGGGGTCGCCGGGAGCGCGGTATGCGGCAAAGACATCCACCAGCTTCTCATATTCGGCAGCGCCTTTCAAGCCCGCCAGCATGCCGATGAACTGTCCGGTTTGCAGGTAGGGATATTCGTCCGCCGCCATAACGGCTGTAACGCCGACGGCGATGTTGGTGCCGAATTTGGGCCTGGCATAGGTGAGCCAGTAGCCACCCGCCACGGAGCCGGAGAATTCCACCACCAGGTTCATCTCGCTGTAGTTGTTGATCCCTTTCATAATGGGCAGGTTTTCCACCTTGCGCCCTTCTGCGTCGGTAGGCACCGCCGTGGCGATGTCGTCGCCCATGCCAATGATGGTTGGCATGATCAGGGCGGCGGGGATATAGCCAAAGTTGCAGTAGTCCACCCCAGACTTGATGTCCGGATATTCTTCTTTTACGGAGTTCACAGCATAGTCGATGATGGGAGCGCCGGTTGGCGTGAAGGAAAGCAGGAAGAGCTTCACGTTGCGCTCGAAGCAATGGCGTATGATCGCCACTTCCATCGGATACAGTTCCGGCATGGTGGAAGCATCATGCCAGAAGCTGAGCAGGACGGCGCGGTCTTCCCGGCCGGCATAGGAATCTATCAACTGATAGGTGTTCTCCGTGGGGGGAGAGGTGATGTTGTCGGAGTTATAGGGGATCATCAGGGGAATGACGATCGCCAGGGCGACCACGATGTAGATCCACCGGCGGTCGAGCTTTTGCAGTCTTTCAAACAGATTCATTTTCACCTCCGCCTTTAATCTCCGCCCAGATACGAGCGTTCAATTCCCAACAGGATCTTGAGGGTGGTGGCCACGCTGCCCAGACCAACTCCCAGCAGGATTCCGCGCTTGGATGCCAGGTTCGGCACGTCCAGGATCCATTGGGAGATATCAGGCAGGTATCTGCTGATCTTGACGCCCAGAGGCACCTGGGCCAGCATCACCACTATCGCCGCCACCAGCAGCACGGTGGCTTCCGCGGAACGGGCGCGGAAAGCCTTGTAGGCGGCGGAAGCCATATAAAAAGCCAGCAGAGCGAACATCGTGGCGCTCATCGGCATCTGCATATTTTCGAACAGCCACATATAGAGGCCGCCCTTCTGGGTTCCGCCGATGAATCCGGCCAAAGCCGTGACGATGAAACCGGCGAAAAAGAAGAAACTGTATTGCCATTTGGGAGCTTTGCGGCGAATCTTGGCTGTGTGCATCATGCAAAGGCTGATCACGCCCAAGAGCATCCCGAAGGGAGACATGGCACGAATCCAGGGCACATAGAAATCGTAGTAGAATACATCCTGCAGCAGCCTGTGCGGCACAAAGACCCACAGCACCCAGACGATTCCTCCCAGGATCACTATCATTAATGGTATTGTCTTCTTCATTTACGACCTCTTCTATTTAATAGGGAATAGTTGCATTAAACCTGTGACCTGGAAGCTTGCTAAAATGCCGCCCAGAATCACGAAGACCAGAATCAGGAACTTGAAATAGTCCTGGGCTTTAAGAGTCCCCAGCAGCATCGGCTCGCGGTTGAGGTAGGCCGAGGCGGCGTAGAGCTCTTCTCCGATCAGGGTGTAGTCGCAGGTGGTGATAAAGAAAGGTATCTGCGTGATGGCGTCCGAGCCGGCGATCTGCACGGCTCCCACGGTGTTTCCGGTCTCTGTCATCAGCAGGGCTTCCGCGGCGAAATAGCCCAGGAAGAAGTTGGTGGCCATGCGTTCGCGGATCATGATACCGTTCACGCCAGCCACATAGGCAAATTGCACCGAGGTGAGATAGAATATGTTGTTTTTATCGTAGCTGTCCGGACGCCCCACGGCGTAGTGGGCTTCCCTCACTATCTCCTGGGCGATGGGCATGACGATGTAGTCGTAGCAGGGGACGATCAGCTTGGTGTCGTATTCCGCGGCTTTTCTGGCCACCAGGCCCAGGATTCCCAGGGAAGCCAGGGTGGCCACATCGGAAAGGCCGCCGTTACCCATACAATACAGCATCGGGCGTCCCATCTCAGTGGCGCGGCCGATGGCATTGTCGATCTCCTGCAAGCCCGCGATGGGACGGATATAGAGATCCTTGCCCTGCTTGGCCAGGCGCACGAAGACCACCACCCCCACGCCGAAGATGATGCAGGTGACGAGGGTGACCAGTTTGTTCCAGTCGAACCAGTTGGATACAGCCAGGTTATAGATATAGTCGCCTTTGGCATCTTTTTCGGGATAGGATTCGGTGAAGAGGCCGCGGCCGTTGGTCTTGACGATCATGTAGGATTGCAGGCGGCTGAGCGGTTCGCGGATGGAGGCCACGAAGTTCATTCTGCCGCGGTTGCCGCGGAAAGTGAGGGATTTCTTGTAGTCCGGGTCATTCTCGTAGATCTTGATGGTCTTGGCCAGGTCTTCGTTTTTCGCGGTCAGAGCATCAATCTGCTGTTGCAGGGCCTGCGCCTGGGGATTGGCGGCGCCGCCGGGAAGGGCTTTCATTTCCGCTTGCTTGGTGGCTATTTCGGCCTCGTTGTCCTTGATGTCCTGCCGCATCTTATCCAGTTCCTTCACGGCTTCATCCTTGAAAACGCTGGTGCGGATGGTGCGGGAATCCTTGGGATTGTCCTGCTTTACATATTTCAGGTCGATCTGGGATTCCACCAAAGTCAGGTCTTGAACCTTTTCACCAGCCTTCAGCTTGCGGGAGTATCGCTCGCCGCCCATATAGGTGTAAAGCGTGCCGCCCTTCACAAAGTTGAAGCCAAGCACAGGCTTGCCCACGTTGGCCACGTAGGGAATGGTGACATCCAGGCTGTTATCGTAGGAAGTATTCTTTTTCACCAGGGTAAAATGCTGGCCGCTGAACGTTTTGCGGAACACCGTATTTTGCACGGAGGAAACATCCACTCCATTCCTGAGGAGTTCGTTGGAAGGCATCAGCGCCATCATCTGGTTGTCCCAGACAAGGTTTTGTTCCAGCACATAGTCGGGCACCAGGCGGCCTTTCTGATAGGTGATCCGCCCGTTTTTGGGGTTGATCTTGTAAGGGCTGGTGTTCATCGTGATGCGCACCTTGAGGCCTTTTTTCAGATCATATCCGCTTGGCAGGGTAACCTTGATGATGTTGTCCTGATAAAACTCGTTCACCCTGGCAAAGGGCTTGTCCGAACCGGGAACCAGCAGTTCAAAGTAGATGTTGTTGACCTTCTGCACGTCGGTCTTGTTAAGCTGGTAATTGATCTTTAGCCTGGTGCCACCCTTTCCTGCCAGGCCGAGCTTCGCGAACAGGCCTTTGTTGCCGTTCTCGCGCCTGAGTGTGGAGGTCTTGGTGATGAAGACTATCGGTTCGTTCCAGACAACCGTTAGCCTGTCGCCCTTGTCGTTGGGTTTGTCTTCCACCACAAACTGGGCTGCCTGGGGCAGCTTGCTGCTGTCCGAAAGGACTACACTGGCCTGGCGGGACAAGGGGGAGGGGTTGTTGCTGTAATCATAAAACTGGATTGCGTAACGGCCGGTGGAAGCCCGTTCCCAACTCAAACCGGCCGGCAAAGCGTCATGTTTGACCGCCGCGTAGTTTTTGAGCGTGCCTCCGCCGACTGGACCCTGGGCAACAGGCAGCGCGTTTGCCATGGCCTGGGGCGTGCCCTTGATCCTCTCCCAAAGCGAATCCGGCATCTCTGGCACCGCCATGATCTGGTAGAAGGCGAGGTCGGATTTGTTGACCGGATACTCCCACTCAAAGCGCAGCGTCATGCTGTCTTGCAAAGCGGTGCAATGGAGATTGGGAGAAGCCTCGGGCGCGTCATCCACGGGGAATCCGCACTTGGGTTCGGCTATGCCCAGATACTGGTTGCGTTCATTTACCGGAACCACGGTGTAGTAATACAAAATCCTGCCTTTTTCGCTGGCAGGATCGGAGGTCTTCAGGGAAGCATAGATGGTCTGCTGGTTGAATTTCACGCCGGAATAGACGGTTTTGTCCTCAGGATCGGCGGAAAAAGCTTTCCTCGTCCGGCGATAGTAGTCTTTGGACTCCATCATCGTGTAAAGGTTGAAGCCTTCGCTCAACCTGGCTGCCAGCTTCATATCGCGGGGGATGTTGCGATACAGGATGCTGCCCTTCTTCTGCTTTTCGTGCTTGAGCTTTCCAGGCGAGTTGATGTCCACAAAATCGCTGGAGCCGCTGTCGTAGTAATACATGCTGTCCGAGGCAACGCCGGTTTTCACGTTCACCGCCACGGATGCAAGATAGAACAGGGAATCTGGGGTGAGTCCCCTGTATATGCGGTATTCCTGGATTCTCTTTTCGCGGGGCAGGGGCTTCCAGCCTATGACAAGGCCATCGCCTCCATCATTGGGAATATCCCGCACAAAGAGACCCTGAACCGTATCCAGGGATTGCCCGTTCTGATCCTTGCCTGTTGAAACCTTGCATCCGGCCAGAGCCAGAGCGAGGACAAGCATCAGTCCGAAAACACGTATGTACAATTTCATACGCTTACTCCTATGCTTTTTCAATTTAGTAACTTACATTAAATTGCATCACCTTACAACTGCGCAATATTGTCAAATCCTTTTTTCCTTGCCTGATACCGATTTGCTTTCACCAGACTATTTTACGCTATTTGTAATCTGGCATTCTCTTGTGATATCCGTGGAAAGGTGTTTTGAGGTGGAAAGGTGGAAAGGTGAAATGGTGGAAAGGTTCCCCCATAATAAGTCTACCAGACCTCAAAACAAAGCATACCAAGCTATAAAACTGCGTCATCACGGCCTGCGAGCCGTGATCCAGTCTTTTAGAGACTACCACGCCAGCCCCGAAACAAACCAAACCATACTCAAAAACCGTGTCATCACGGCCTGCGAGCCGTGATCCAGTCTTTTGAAATGGCATAGTAAAGTGGAACGGTGAAACGGTGTCGTTAGCAATGAGATCTAACACTGGGTAAAACGATTTATCCGTTAATCCGTGTAATCCGTTTCATCCGTATGATGCCTGGCATGCAAATCTATACGGATTGACGGATTAGACTGATTTACGGATTACTATGGTAAAATAAGAAGGCTTTTCATCCAGCACCGAAACAAGTTCACCAGGATATATACTGTGTCATCCCGGGCAAGCTTGCTTGACCCGGATCCAGTGTCCAGGGGTAGCAAAGTCCGTTTGCCGCAGAGACCGGAGGTCTCTTCCAAGCAGGCAACTCCGTTGCCTCTGCCGAACGGACTTCGGCAGCCCTTTACTTGACAACAGCATAAATAAACCGCTACATTCTGCAATATCCTTCATAGCGCCCTCCTTTGCTGCTACTTGATTTTATGCCATCATCCTTAGGTCATCCTTATAAATTATAAGGTTGACCCCAGGAAGACCCACTCCGGAGAGGGGGATGCAAATGAGGGCAATCCCCCTCTATAATATATAGGTGCTACGATCAGGCCGCGGATAGGTGAAATGGTGAAAAAGAGATCCAGTTGTATGCAAGCGGAATAGCATGATGGATTAACGCGGCTTGGAAGCCCTGTCTCTTGTTCTCGGTTCGGGCACCGACACCGACACAAGCCCGCATACCTATTTCATATTCTGTTGATTGCCGCAGAGAAACCAGACGCCATCCTCCCGGTAAAAATAGGAGGCGTCGCCCCCGGTGTCTGGTTCCAGATAGCTGAGAGTGCTGTCCGCGGCCGTGAAGGTCAGCTTCATGCTCACGGTTGCCCGGGAGCCAGCCAGGTCAATATCCTGCACTTCCACGTCCAGCAGGTCGAAGCGTGCCATACGGTCCTGCCACAGCCCGCGCAGTTGAAAGCCATACATCCCTTTGTGGTAATAGTCCGGATGCACCCGTTTCATGATGCCCTCAATGTCTTTCCAGCAGAAATCGCGGGCAATGCCTTTCAGTATATCCTCGATGCGGATTTTGTCCATATCTTCGGGACTGCTGGCCAGATTGCAGGACAGCAGGAACAAACAGAGCAACAGGATGCCAAGCTGCTTCATAGGCGGCTCAACCAGGCCAGGGTCTCGATGTGCCAGGTCTGGGGAAACATGTCAAAGGTCTGGATGCCTTCCAGTTTGTAACGCCCGCTGCCAAGCAGGATCTTGAGGTCCCTGTGCAGTGTCATGGGCGCGCAGCTCAGATAGAATATCCGCTCGATACCCGTATCGATTATGGCTTGCAGTGCGGCTGGCTTCACTCCGGAACGGGGAGGGTCCAGAATGATCACATCCGGCGTTTTGCAGGGGCTGCTTTCCTGGTCTGAAAGCAGCGCGGGCAGGGCGTCCTCCACTCTGGCGCAGAGATGGTCCACGTTCGCCAGGTCGTTCAGTTCGGAGTTCAGTTCCCCATCCAGTGCCGCTTTCCGGCATTCTTCCACGCAGAGCACGCGTTCTGCCTGCGCGGCCAGGTTCAGCCCCAGCGCCCCGATTCCGCTGTAGGCGTCGAAGACCAGTCCCGCGCTGCCCATCAGTTTCTGCAGGCGGGCGATGATCTGTTCCGTGGTGCCGCGGTTGATCTGCCAAAAGCTGCGGTAGTGGATGCGGAAGCGTTTGCCCGCCAGTTCGTCAAAGAGCCAGGGATTGCCATACAGCAGTTTGTCTTCCGGGCCCAGGATCACGTTTCCCCGTTCCCGGTTGATGTTTTGCACGATGCCGCTGATGCAGGGGAATTCCGCGGTGATCTGCTTCACAAAGAGGTTGGAAAAAGGCAGCTTGGCTCCCCTGGTCACCAGGATCAGCAGCACCGAGCTTTGATCCTTGTTGCAGCGGAGGCCGATGTGGCGCAAAGTGCCGGTGTGGCTGGCTTCAGAGTAGGCCTGCACACCCGCTTTCCGGCAGATTTCCAGGCAACGCTGGGCGATGGTGTCAAAGAGTTGGGGATGCAGGACGCAACGCTGATGGGGGACGATCCTGTGCGACCAGCGCGCGTAGATGCCATAATAGAGGCCATCGGCGCCGGAACCCACGGGCAGAAAGGCTTTGTTGCGGTAGTTTACGGGATTTGGGGAAGCGGGGGTGGCGCCGATCTTCAAATCCGGGGCCAGGGGCTGCAACAATTCCCTCACCAGTTCGGTCTTGGCAGCCAACTGTGTCGGGTAGTCCAGCATCAGCCAATCGCAGCCTCCGCAGGGGTCGTCCAGGTCAAAGGAAGCGCAGTCCGCTTCCTGCACTCCCTTGCCCCGCTCCAGCCAACGCAGGGGCCTGGCAAAGGCGGTGTCCTTGCGTTCTTTGACCAGCTCCACTTCCGCCAGGTCGCCGACCGCCATCCGCTGGGCAAATATCGCCTTGCCCTCATGAAAGCCCAGGCCAAAACCGCCCAGAGCCAGCTTTTCTATCCGGAGGATGAATCTCTTGTTCACACCATCATCTTACGCAGTGCTTCAATCCGCTTCTCCACCGGCGGATGCGTCGCGAACAGGGAGAGGGGGCTGAAGTTGTTGATCTTGGCAATGGCATAGGCGTCTTTGCGCCGCGAAGGAACGAAAGCTTTGCTGATCTTTTCCAGGGCGGTGATCATGTGGCCGGGTGTGGTCAGGGCGGCAGAACCGGCGTCCGCCTTGTATTCCCGGTGGCGCGAGTGGGCTGCCAGCACGATGTTGGCAAGGATCATCAGCACGTTCTGGATGATCATCGCGATGGCGGCCTGGCTGGCGGAATGCATCACTCCAACCGAAGCGCCGTCATCATCGTTTCTGCCTCTTCTGCCGCTCAGGAGGGCGGCGATGATATTGGCCAGAAAGAGCACAAAGGTGTTCATGGTGCCCATCAGCAGGGTGGTGGTGACCATGTCGCCTTCCGTGATATGCGTCATCTCGTGCCCCGCCACGGCAGCCAGTTCCTCCTCATCCAGGTTTTGCATGATTCCGCTGGAAAAGGCGATCAGCGATCTGTTTTTGGACGCGCCGGTGGCAAAGGCGTTGTTGTCCGCCGACTGGTAGATGCCAAACTCCGGCATCCTGATGCCTTTGTGGGCGGCCATTTTCTCTATCGTATCAAAGAGGTAAAGCTCTTTGCCGCGGGCTGTCTCCCGGGTGAGCGGGGTGATCTTGTAAGATGCCTTCGCCATCGCTTTGCTGGCAAGCAGTGAAATGATCGCTCCGGCAAAGCCGAATATGGCGCAGTAAACCAGCAGCCCGATCCAGTCCGAGCTTCTCACGCCCAGGATCTGCATGATAAAACCCAAGACAGCCAACACCAGGATGTTGACCGTCAAAAACAGCCCCCAACGCTTAATTATAGTCCCCATGGATTATATAATCCTCCTTACAGGTTTATCGGATTCAGGGGCAGCCGCGGGAATGACTCAGCCCGTGCCACCCTTGAGATCACACTAATTGGCAGTGCGATAACAAGGCAAGTAAAATTTTTTAATGGATGAAGATAACAAAGGTTACTGCGTCATCACGGGCAGCGACCCGGGAGCCAGTGCCTTGGGGTGGCAAAGTCCGTTTGCCACAGAGACCGGAGGTCTCTTCCAAACAGGCAACTCAGTTGCCTCTGCCGAACGGACTTCGGCAGCCCTTACACTATCCGCGCTGATCTGCGTGGACCGTGTGACAACGCGAGCGGTATGATATCAGTCCGCGACTACCGCCTTTACATAGTAAAAACCTGGTGACTGCGAGGTCGCGCCGCTGTGTGTCCACTGCGATTGAGTGATCGAGCCATCCTCTCCAAAGACCGTGAAGGGGCCTTCGGGACATGTGGCGCAATAATAGACCAGATAATAATCCACACTCAGCGGATTGTCATTTATATCTTCTGTAACGTCATCCCAATTCAATAGGACATCCGCGCCATTTGTAGTAATGACCAGGTTTTGCGGGGCCTTGGGTGTTCCGCCACCAGTGGGAGCGCCGAGCTTTGCGACAAAGATATCACGCATCCCGTTTGTTGTAAGGGTATGGTCACCGAAATAGGCGGTGCTCTCAAAATATCCGGTTCCGTAGGCGTTACCCATGCCATCAAGGGCGATGGCAGAACCCCATTCAGAGCCTGTCCCACCCGCTTTCACAGCCCAGAGCCAGTTACCAGAGGAGTCCAGCCTGGCGACAAAAATGTCTTTATCTCCAATTGCCGTCAGGGTCTGGTTGCCGAAGGTGACTGTGCCTGTAAAAACCCCGGTTGCCCAAGCCTCATCAGCAGCATCCACAGCGATGCTCTTCCCGCTGTCATAACTTGTTCCACCTGCTTTCACGGCCCAGAGCCAGTTGCCGGAGGGGCTCAGCCTGGCAACAAAGATATCAATGTTTCCACTTGATGTCAAGGTATGACTGCCGAAAGAGGCAGTGCCTTGAAAATGCCCTGTCACCCAAACGTTTCCTGCTCCATCCAGGGCGATGTCTGCCCCCACGTCATTTCCCGTTCCTCCTGCTTTTACAGCCCAAAGCCAGTTGCCGGTGGGGCTAAGTTTGGCAACAAATATCTCACTTGCGCCACTTGCCGTCAGGATACGGCTGCCAAAAGAGACTGTGCCTTGAAACATTCCTGTCACGTAGGTGTTACCTGAGCCATCCAGGGCGATGCGATATCCTTCTTCAAAGTATGCCCCACCTGCTTTTACAGCCCTGAGCCAATTGCCGGAAGAATCCAGCTTGGCAGCAAATATATCACTACTTCCGCTTGTTGTCAAGGTATGGCTGCTGAAAGAGGCTATGCCTTGAAAGCTCCCGGTTACCCAGGCGTTACCTGCTTCGTCCACAGCGATTCCATATCCCGTATCAATGTCAGTTCCACCCGCTTTTACCGCCCAGAGCCAGTTGCCATTCGGATCAATCTTGGCAACAAAGATATCACTGTCTCCGCTTGAAGTGAGAGTATGGCTGCCGAAAATTGCTGTGTCGTAAAACTGTCCGGTCACATAGACGTTACCCGAGTTATCCAGTGCTACACCATATCCACAATCATAGCCTGTTCCTCCCGCCTTGACAATCCAGAGCCAGTTACCGGAGGAGTCCAGCTTGGCAGCAAATATATCACTGCTTCCGCTTGCTGTCAGGGTTTGGCTGCCGAAAGTAGCCGTGCCGTAAAAATCCCCGGTGACCTACTGATTGCCCTGGCTGTCGGTTGCTATGGATCGCCCATAATCCGACTCATTTCCTCCAGCGCCATGCGCCCAATTCCAATTAGGGGCCTGCGCCATCAAAACCGCCGCTCCGCTGAGCAGTAAAAAGAACAAAACCAAGATTTGTAACGCCTTCATTTTTCCTCCATAAGGCCATTTTTATGATAAGACACATTATTGCACTATTAAAAAACGTGTCAAGAATAATTATTTCCTCACGAATGATTTATATTTCTGGTAAGCATTTAAAAAGACTGGATCACGGCTCAAGGGGTTCACGCAGATTTACGCGGATAAAAGGCGCGGATTGCCGCGGATTGGAGGTCTGGAGATGTTTTGTTTTTGGGCTGGCGGGAACGCCTTTCTGTTTTACCATAGTAATCCGTAAATCAGTCAAATCCGTCAATCCGTATAAGATTGGCATGCCAGGCATCATACGGATGAAACGGATTACACGGATTAACGGATAAATCGTTTTGCCCAGTGTTATATCTCATTTTTAACGACACCATTTCACAGTTCCACTTTGCTACGGACATTTCAAAAGACTGGATCACGGGTCAAGCCCGTGATGACACGGTTTTTTGGTCTAGTGTGCTTTGTTTTGGGGCGTTCTATAATCATTTCCACCATTCCACCTTTCAACCTTTTCACTATGATGAAAATAAAACGCAAACAATATAGTATTACATTCACCAAAAACATCAGCAATATTCTGCATAATCCTTCATAGCGCTCTCCCTTGCTGCTCCTGCATTTGGTGCCACCATCCTTAGGTCATCCTTATAAACTATAAGGATGACCTACGGAAAATATAGACTTAGCCCACCCTGGCAAATGAGGGCAAAGAGGTGATCAATCAACGCCCATTAAATGTATAAAGGTTATCCATAGCAGAGGTGGGGCGCAAATGATCGCACTGGAGATAGACGGTTCGCGCAGGGCGCGGATTGCCGGGACAAGAAAAACCCCCGGGCAGTGCCGGGGGTTGCAATCTCAGACAGGGTCTGATCAGTTGACTTTGAAGGTTGTGTCGCCTTTTTCAAAGAAGGCGATGATCTGTTTGGCAGCCGCCACTCCGGCGTTGACGTTGGCTTCCCCGGTCTGGGCGCCCATCTTTTTGGGGGTGGCATAGTAGCGGTCGGCATAGAGTTCCATCAGTTTGGCGCCGCATTCCGGTTCCACATCGCTCACGTAGCGGAACTTCTTCTTTTCCTCAAAGGCTTTGAGCAGGGCTTCCTCGTCAATCACCTCTTTGCGGGCGGTGTTGACCAGGATGCAGTCGGGTTTCACCAGGCTGAGCAGGTTCCAGTTGATGGATTTCTTGGTCTCGGCGGTGGCGGGGATGTGCAGGGAGATGTAGTCTCCGGTGCTGAAGATGTCTTCCACCTTATCCAGGTGTTTGACGTCGTCTTTGGCCATGACGTCCGCGCTGATGTAGGGATCGTAGGCATAGACGTCCATGCCAATGCCTTTGGCCATTTTGGCGAGAAAGCGGGGCACATTGCCATAGCCATAGAGAACCAGTTTCTTGCCAGCCAGCTCGGAGCCGCTTTTGCCGTTGAACTTGCCGCGCGCCATGTAGATCATCATGGCCAGCGCCAGCTCGGCGACGGCGTTGGAGTTTTGGCCGGGGGTATTCATGGCCACCACACCGTGGGCGGTGGCGGCGGCGAGGTCGATGTTGTCATAGCCTGCTCCGGCGCGCACCACGATCTTGAGTTGTTTGGCGGCGTCGAGGACGGCGGCATCCACTTTGTCGCTGCGGATGATGAGGGCTTCGGCATCTGCCACGGCGGCATGGAAGTCTTTCACATCGGTGTAGTTTTCCAGCCAGCTATGGGGATAGCCGGCCTTGTCCAGTTCAGCCTTGATCTTCTGCACGGCTTCCGCGGCGAAGGGCTTCTCTGTGGCGATCAGTACTTTTGGCATATTAGCCTCCCTATGTATATTTTATTTCTGGTTACAAGACTTTATTCCGGTGTGTTTTATGTCAATGCAAATCTCTGTCATTTGAGCAGCAGCATGCGCCGCGACTGCACCTTTCCGTCCGCCTGCAGGCGGTAGAGATAGACTCCGCTGGAGACCGGGTTGCCGGAGGCGTCGAGGCCATCCCAGGTGACGGTGTGTGAGCCGCGGGAACGCGGGCCGTCGCTCAGGACGCGCACCAACTGGCCTTTGAGGTTGTAAACCGCCAGCCGGGCGGAGCCTTCGGAAGCCAGTTGGAAGCGGATGCTGGTGCTGGGATTGAAGGGATTGGGAAAGTTTTGCAGCAGGGCGGTGCGCAAGACGGGAGCTTCCTCCGCGGGATTGGAGACGTTTCCGGTGGAGGCGTAGCTGCCTTGGCGGGTGAGTGAGCCGCGGTAAACGGTCCAGGGACGGTTGTCTTTTTCCGCGCGGCGCAGGTTCAGTACCAGCACTCCGGTGGAATAGCCGCTCACCAGCTTGAGCCAGCCATCTCCGTCCAGGTCGCAGAGCGTGGAGGGCGTGCAGCCGTTGAAGCTGGTCTGGAAGGGAAATCCGTCCAAAACGCTGCCATCGTGGTTGAAGCCATAAACCGAGTTCACATAGCTGGAAATGAGGATTTCCAGCCGGGGATCGTCATCGAGGTCAGCAATGATGGGCGGGGTCTGCAGCACGGCTCCGGTCTGCACCGGGAAGCCGGGAAGGTCTATTCCGCTCTGGCTGACTGCGTGGAGTGAGCCGTTGGCGGTGCCGAACACGATATCCAGCGCGCCATCGCCGTTGATGTCTGCCAGGGCGGGGCTGCCTCCCATGGAGGAGCAGATTGGCTTACTGAAGACCAGGCTGCCAGCGGGCGTTGCCAGATGCAGGTGGGTGGAGGTGCCGAAGGCGATCCTGCGGTTGGCAAGGACGGTGGGCGCGCCGTTGATGGGGCCGGTGACCTGGAGGGGAAAGCCCGCCAGGGGTGTGCCATCGGATTTGATCACGTGCAGCTTGCCGTCAGAGCAGCCGGCGATGATCTCGTTGCTGCCGTCGCCGTCTATATCCTCCACAGCCAGTTCGCTGTGGAAGGCGGAGCCGAGGTCAAGCGGGAAGCCCGGCAACAGGTTTCCGGAGGAATCCAGAACGTGGACCCTGCCATCCAGGGAGTGCGCCACCACTTCCGCCCCGCCCTGTCCGTCGATCTGGGCGATCACGGGGGTGAAGAGGAACTGGCTGCCGCCGTCGTAATCGAAAAGCACTTCATCGCCGGCCAGGGCCAGCACTTTGCCGGTGCGGCTGGTGAGCACCAGAGCCGGTTCCTGGCCGTCAATCAACTGGCCATAGGCGGCGCTGCGCATCACATCCTGCTGGAGGGGCGCGGGAATGGAGCCGGTCTGCTGTCCTTCATTATCCAGCAGATGGCTGTTGCCGAAAACATCGGTGTAAAGTATGTCGAGGCTGCCGTCGCCATCGAAATCGAAGACGATCGGGGCGGATTTGCTGCCCACGGGGCAATCCCAGGGGAAGCCGCCATCGATGAGGGTGATATCATAACCGAGCTGGAATCTGCGGGTTCCGGTGCTCAAGTTGCTGACGGGATGCAGCGAATACAGCTCCAGGGTGATCTGATAGCTGCCATAACCAGTGCCGGACGGAAGCTGCACCCGGAGATAGAGGCCGGGATCGCTGGTCTGGCCAGGCTCCAACAGTGGTATCACCAGCGGGTCGCTCAAAAGCTGCGCTCCGGCGGGCAGGCCGCTGAGGGTGGCGGTCACGTTGTGGGCCGCAGCCCAGTTCTGATGGTTGCCGATCACGGGGTGGATGCGGATGATCTCGCCGGGATTGAGGGTGCCGTCGCCATCGCCCTCCACATCGTCAATTGTGTAGCTCTCCAGGCTGAGCAGGGGGAGGGTGGAATCAGGCAGTTTGACCTCGATGGAAGGATCGCCGAAGAGCACCATCTGATAGTAACACCAGCGCATCACGTCATAGTTGATGGCGGCATTGAGGTTTTGCAGGCGGGAATAGCTGAGCGCGGAACCGAACCGGTTGTTGGTAGTTTGGAAGAGGCCGCTGAAGTAGTCGCGGTCATAGAACTGGGAGGCGCCATTGGTGTTGCCCGGGGAATACCAGCCATAGCGGGTGTTTCCGAGGAAGGCAAAGACGCCGCCCGAGGCTGTGAGCATGTGTTCCGCGATGCTCTCGCCGTCGCCGCTGGTGGCCTGGTCGAAAGCGGCGGGATAGCAGCCCTGGGTGTAAAGAAAGCCATATTCGGTGTTCTGGAGCTGCTGGATGCTGCCGTTGCTCTGTCCCATCAGGAAGGTTTGGTTGGCGTGTCCCATGTGGTTCATCACGTGGGCGCCCTCGTTGATGGCGTTCCAGACGCCCTGCTCGCTGTAGGTGCCGTCGCGCTGATACATGGTGCGCAGGTGGTACAGCTCGGGGACGCTGGTGGACACTTCGTCCTTGTAATCTCCGCCCCAGGTGAGGGGGTTGTTGTTCAGGTTTTCTCCGAACATGATGGCGGTGTTGTTGCTGAACGTGGAATTGCTGGTGTAGTATTGGATTTTGCGGATGATGTTTTCAAACTCGGGTTGGGTCTCGGCGGGAAAGCGTCCGATATGCACTTCCGGCAGCATGTCCACCTGGTCCTGCGGTTCGCCCCAGATGTCGTTTCCATTGGCGTTCCAGTCCCCATCCAGATTGCTGAAATAGAGGTCGGTGGGCATTCTGAGATCAACCGTGTCGCCCACCTGGCCGTAGCAGCCGCGCAGGGGCACGATCTCGTCATCGCCGCCCAGGATCACGTATTGCAGAGGCTGAGGGGTGCTTGCCCAGGCTTGATAGGCGTCGCTGATGAAGGCGCGCACCTTGGCGGCGTTATCGGTTCCGGGATAGCTGGCATAGATATCCGCGGTCTGGAATACGCCGGTGCTGATGTCGTTGCCGTCGCGCCAGTTGGCATAGCTTTGCAGCCAGGAGGAGGCTGTGGAATTGGTGATGATGACCATTTGGCGCGGAGTGGAAAGGTCGATCAGGCGGCTTTGGGGAGCGTGGTTTCGATAGCGGGAAGCCTGCCGATAGCTGGCCAGGGCTTGGGGATTGAGGGCAAATCCTTCCACAGAGCGGGCAGCCAGGGCGGGGGCGTAGAAATTTGCCTGTTGGGTGGCAAGGGCGTCATCCCATCCGGTTTCTATCTCAATGCTGAATTCGGAAGCCGCGTGAATCTGGCGGGAAACCGGATTGTATTTCCAGGGGAAAAGGTCCAGCACGGCATATTGGAGGCCGCGCTGCAACTGGGTGCCCAGATAACGGTGATTGGCGGCCGGGAACAGCGTGTCGCTCTGCCAGATCGCGGGATCGGGTTGAGTGGCGTCCGGACGGGGCTGCGATGTGGGCTGCTGCTGGCGCGCATAGTCCAGATACACGCCATCGCGCTGCAACAGGTAAGGGGAGCTTTGCACGCTCACGTTGAGCACCTTTTCCCCAAAGGGGATCAGCACCCGCACGGGGTAATAGTTGAGCGCGGGAACGCCGGGCTCCAGCAGGGGTGCCGTGGGCTGGCCGCGCAGGCTGCCATCCCAGGCGGAGGGGTCAACGCTTACATTGAGGGTGAGCGCCAGGCTGATTCCGCAGAGCAGCGTCAAGCCTATCAGGGCGGTAAGTTTTTTCATAATCTGTATTCCATCTTGGTTTATCTAAATATAGTCGAAAAATTCTTGTGTGAGAAATGGCAGATTCAGTCAAGTAGTTTTTTGAGGGCAAAGAAAACAGGCGTCCGGGCTGCGTTTGTGATCTGTGAATACCTGCGGAAGACAAGGGATACGGACCAATCCTTGGAATATTGCTGCCCTGGCAATTTCAGCCCGCAATGGGTGCCTCACGCTGTATATCGGGAGCCTTATAATTTTTAAAGAAAGAAGTTGCAAATGTGGCGGACTTGTTTATACTATCATTCTGTAAGCTGTTTGTTTTGTGTCTTTATGTAAGGGCAGCGCCTGCCCGCGGGACTTGTTATCTTTTCCAATCTATTTGAAAAGGAGCCTTTTTCATGAAACACACGGCTATGCTACTACTGCTGCTCGCCACCAGCCTGGCTTTTGCCAACCCTGTCTGGACTGAGGATGTCGTGGTGCGGGAAGCGCAGGAACTGAGCTACACTGGCTGCACGCAGCAAGCAGATGACGGCAGCCTGATCACGCTCTGGACGCAGATACTGGATGGAGAAAACTGCCTGATGGCAAACCGGATCAGCGCGCTGGGCGAGGAGGTGTGGGATTCCCCCCTGCGTATCGCGGGCTGCGGCCTGGGCATCGGCGGAGAGCAAATGGTGCGCTGCTCCGATGACAATTATCTGGTCTGCTGGCTGGAAGGGCAGGAGGAATTGGGGTCAGGCCACGCGAGGCTGATGGCAAACAAGATCGACCTGCAGGGAAACCTGCTCTGGACTGATGGCGGAATCCTGGTCAATAACGATTGCTACTTCAGGTTTGGCGTAACCTTCACCCATTACAAGATCCGCGCTCACAGCTCCGGGGGAGCCTACATCGTGGTCCAGCCGGATCCCAACCTCCCTGCCGCCTATGCCTACAAATTGAATGGCAGCGGCAACGACACCTGGAGCCTGAACCAACCCCTGATCCAGGCTGAACAGCAATTGACGCTTAATGACTGCCTTGCATCCTTCGATGACACAGAAGGTTTGGTGGTAAGTTACCACACCACCAGCCAGGCTGGCACCAACTACAATCTTGCAGCTTACTCCCCATTGAACGGCTCCATCCGTTACCACAGAAGCTTCCCTCTGGAGCCGGGCGAATGTGGCCTGCACCAATTGCACTTAAGGGATTATCAGTATATCTTTGATGTGGTTATGATTGCCCAAACGGATACCCGGCTGCGTTTCAAGGTGTTTAGATTCAACCTGAATCCTGCCACGGAGCAGCCCGGGGACCTGGTGCTCAATCCTCAGCCCATGCCGCTTTCAACCCACTATAAGCTGTTAGACTGGTTTATGTCTAATACAAGGGTACTGAGCAGCACACCCATCGATGGCGTAACTCAGGTGCGCACTCATACTTATCGCTGGTCTCATCACCAGTATTACCCAACCCAAATCTGGTCGGGAACCGGCGAGGTGAGCTATCTGGACTGGCGTTTTGACGACTCCCTGAAAGCAATGATCGTCTGGAGCACCAATTCCGGCCCGGACACACCGCTGATCCTGCGCGGCCAGGCGATCGACAATTACAGCGGCGAACTGGTCTGGCCCGCGGATGGACTGGTGATCAGCGAAAACTGGGATTCCGGCTGCAAGCCCCAGGTCTTCGGTTGGAACACCAATCCCATGTATCTGCTGGTGGAAAAGGGGTCAGATGGCAAGAGCCTGCGCTTTTTGATGCGGGATTACGGAGGCAATCCGCTGCAGCCGGCTGCCGATCCGCTGTCCGAAGCGCTTGCTGGTTCGGCCATTCCCATTGCCAGCCTGGCAGTGAACGGGCACAATGTGCTGATCTATAACGACTCCCGCCATCAAGGCGGAAACTGGCTGTACTTTCAAATCCTCAGCACTGACGGAGAACTGCTGCTGCCCTCCGGGGGCGTTCCCATCGGCAGCTATGGGCCAAACATTCGTTTGCTGGGCGCGATCAACTATGGCAGTGACCGCTTTGCCGTGCTTTTCACCGATACCAACACCTACCTGCAGGTCTTTGACCTGGCGGGCAATCCCCAATGGGCTGGCAACGGACTGCTGGTCTGCCCCGGAACTCCTTACGCAGGCTATGCCAAGTTCTGTGAGCATGAGGGCGACATCTATCTGGGCTGGCTGATCGATTATGGAACGGGAACGTCACGACTTTATGGCCAGCGGATCAGCAACCTCCAAAAGATGTGGGGAGAATCTGGCAGACTCCTGCTCCAAGGTATTCCGAACCCCAATGTCAGGATGGTCAACACCCCCGGACGCTACTTTGCCTGGTTCCAGCGCAGGCCTGGCAGCACCAGCTTTGCCACCTACTGCCTGCTGGTGGACGCCAATGGCGACCTGCTGCCCGGGTGGAACCCTCAGGGCACAAAAATCTTTGAAGCGGAAGCTTCTCCTAATGTATGGCCGATCTTCTCAAGCTTGGTGGAAGAAGACCTGGTCTGCCTGATCGCGGGCTATCCCAGCGCTCCCATCTTCGCCCAACGGGTCACACCCCAGGCGGGTTTCCCCTGGACCGAAGCGGGTGTCCTGATCCACGAACCGCACCACCTCACCGTCGGCTGCGCCATCGATGACAACGCCCTGAACCTGATCTATGACCACACTGAAGGATCGGGAGCGCGCAGCATACGCCTGCAAAAGGTGTTTTTAAACGGAGGGAATCTGGCCTATCAATACCCTGGCATACAGATCAATACATCCACCCCGCATGGGCTTGGCAACGTGAGCCTGGCAAGACTGGAAAGCGGCATCCTGCTGGGTGTATGGAGCGAACAAAGCAACTATCAGAACGAAGACCGCGACCTGTATTACCGCTTCATCGATCCCGATGGCGAACCGGTGGGCGCCTCCCAATCGAGCTTCGGCTCCCATCAGGGCGACGCGGACTATCCCAGGATCAGCGCCTTCGGCAACGAGGCTATTGTCTGCTGGAGCGACGAGCGGACGGGAATTCCCGCTGTCGGGCATCTCCAGACGGGCGTCTATGCCCAAAAGCTGTCTTACCTGCTCAGTTCCCTGCCCCAGGAACCGGACACCCCCTCTGTCGGGCTGGCCTTTGGCAGATGCCATCCCAACCCCTTCCGCGCCAGCGTGCAGGTGAACTGGTCAACCAAAGACGCCCAGCCGGCGGAATTGCTGATCTGCAACATCCGCGGGCAGGTGGTGAAATGCTTCCGCTATCCGCTGTTGCAGCCGGGAGAACATTCCCTCAACTGGGACGGAAATGACGAACAAGGCCGCCAGGTCGGCTCCGGAGTGTATCTGCTGCGCCTCAGAAGCGGCAAAGAAAGCCGCACCGCCAAGATCCTGCGCTGGTAGCCACTCCATAAAAACCTTATTACAAGAGGGAAGCGCTTGCTTTCCTCTTTTGTATATCCTGCCGCTTTTCGGCTCTGCGCGAAGCTAATTCAGTTTGGCTTGCAATATTACGACTGGCTTGCCTCAAAAGACTGGATCACGGGTCAAGCCCGTGATGACACGGTATATAGTCTGGTAGGGTCTGTTTCGGGGTCTGGTGGACTTGTTTCCACTATTCCACCTTTTCACTTTTTCATGAAATACTTAGAATAATCTCCACAATCCTTCATAGCTCCGTCCCTTGCTGCTACAGCGTTTGGTGCCATCATCCTTAGGTCATCCCTCACCGGGTTAAGGATGACCCCAGGAAGACAGAGACTTAGCCGTCTCGCGCGCGCGAGGGCGGACTGACACCAGTCTTATTTTTTGTGCCCTTGTTTTAGAATTGATTTATCCACTCAGTTTGAGAAATGGCCTGATTTTCTGCCAGAAAAGGAATAAGATCAAGCCCCTCCCGGCATTTCCTCCGTGCCAGATCGTAAAATCCGTTTAGATTATTCAATATCAAGCCTTAAAAGGAGTATCCCTATGCAAACAGATCAAGAGATCGCGCGCAGCGTAACCTTGAAACCAATAGATGAGATCGCCGCCCAGATTGGGCTAAGCCCCCAGGAACTGGAGCATTACGGCGAGTATAAAGCCAAGCTCAGCTATTCCGCACTGGAGCGCATCCAGAACAACCCCAGAGGCAAGCTGATCCTGGTCTCCGCCATCACGCCCACCCCCGCCGGGGAAGGCAAGACCACGGTCGCCATCGGCCTCTCCCAAGCCCTCAACCAGATCGGTAAAAAGAGCATCGTCGCCATCCGCGAACCCTCATTGGGCCCAGTGTTTGGCATCAAGGGCGGAGCAGCCGGCGGAGGCTGGAGCCAGGTGTTGCCGATGGAGGATATCAACCTCCACTTCACGGGCGACTTCCATGCCGTCACCGCCGCCAACAACACCCTCGCGGCCCTGGTGGACAACCATGTTTACTTTGACAACTCGCTCAATATCGATCCCCGCCGCATGACCTGGAAACGGGTGCTGGACGTGAACGACCGCATGCTGCGCAAGATCGTCATCGGCCTCGGCGGCAGCAAGCAGGGCTTCCCCCGCGAAGACGGTTTCGACATCACCCCCGCCAGCGAGATCATGGCCATCCTCTGCCTGGCAAACAACATGGACGAGCTCAAGGAGCGCATCGGCAATATCACCGTGGGCTTCACCTTCGACGGAGAGCCGGTCTATGTGAGGCAACTGGGCTATGAGGGCGCCATCGCCGCCCTGCTCAAGGACGCCCTCAAACCAAACATCGTGCAGACCACCGAAAACACAGCCGCCTTCGTGCACGGCGGCCCCTTTGCCAACATCGCCCAGGGCGCCAACAGCATCCTTGCCACCAAGAGCGCGCTGCGGCTGTCGGAATACACTGTCACCGAGGCGGGCTTCGGCTTCGACCTGGGCGCGGAAAAGTTTTTCGATATCGTCTGCAAATATGGCGGGCTCTGCACCGACGCCGTGGTCTTGGTGGCAACCGTCCGCGCGCTCAAGGTGCATGGAGGGGTCAAGCTCAAAGACCTCGCCACCCCCAATCCCGCGGCGGTGGAAGCCGGCCTGGCCAATCTGGGCAAACATCTGGAAAACATCGACAAGTTCGGCATGAAGTCCATTGTCGCCATCAACCGCTTCGCCACCGACACCGATGAGGAGATCAGGCTGATCCGAGACTACGCCTGTGCCCGCGGATTCGATTCATCTGTGGTGGAATACCACACCCGGGGCGGAAAAGGCGGGCTGGACCTCGCCCAACAGGTGGTGGATATGGTGGACAAGGAAATCTGCCACTACCACGGGCTTTACGATTGGGACAGCCCGGTGGAAGACAAGATTCACACCATCGCCCACGAGATCTACGGAGCGGAGAAGGTGGATTACTCCGCGGACGCCAAAGCGGACTTGAAGAGGATCGCCAAATTCGGCTTCGACAAGCTGCCCATCTGCATCGCCAAGACCCAGAAGTCGCTTTCCGACAATCCCGACCTCATCGGCCGCCCCAAGGACTTCCTGGTCACCGTCCGCAAGATAGTCATCTCGAGCGGAGCGGGCTTCCTGGTGCCCATCACCGGAGAGATCATGCGCATGCCCGGCCTGCCCAGACACCCCTCCGCCGAAACCATCTCCGTGGAAGACGATGGCGACATCAGCGGCCTGTTCTGATTAACCCTAAAGACCTTGTGCCGGGACACTAAAAACTTAGGTTCCGGCTTTTTTTTGGTCTTATCGCAAAGGCACAGATCGACAGGGTCTTTGAAGGTGGGAAGGAGGAATAGTGGTGACGTGATGGCGTGGTGGGGTGGTGAAATAGAACGCGGATAACAGGATCTTTGAAGGTGGAAAGGTGGAAAGGTGAAATGGTGGAAAGGTTTCCCCGAAACAAGTCCACCAGGCTACATACTGTGTCATCCCGGCAAGCGTGCTTGACCCGGGATCCAGTCTTTTGAAACTCCTCCCCGCAAAGTAAAGATTCAATCGGCACATATTTTGCATCATATGTTTACCAAAACCCACCCAGTATAGTGCTGAGTGAAAAAACCTGTCATGGGAGGAAAAATGAAAGCTACAAAATGCTTGATTCTGTGTCTTGTCCTGCTCTGCGGAGCGATGGTTTTGAGAGCGCAGACGCCCCAGTGGCAGTGGGCAGTCAAAGCGGGAGGGGATTATAGTGATGTGGGCTACTCCATAGCAATCGACAGTCAGGGCAACCAGTATATCATCGGGTGTTTTGAAGAAACTGCCACTTTCGGCACCCACACTCTGACTGCAAGCGGAGACGATGATCTCTTTGTTGCCAAACTTGATCCATCCGGCAACTGGCTCTGGGCAGTAAGAGCGGGGGGAGCAGGACGTGACGTGGGGAGAGGTATTGCTGTGGATGTTACAGGCAATGCCTACGTGACCGGGTATTATACAGGCACCGCCACTTTCGGGAACCATACCCTGACGACATATGGAGGGGAATTGGATACAGATATCTATGTTGCCAAGCTGGACACAAATGGCAACTGGCTCTGGGTTGTCCAAGCGGGAAGCACAAACTTTGACTGGGGAAATAGTATCGCCCTGGATGGCATGGGTTATGCCTACGTGACCGGGCATTTTTTTGGCAACGCCACTTTTGGCAGCCATAGCCTGACGGCAAACGGAGGCACTGATATATTCGTTGTCAAACTGAGCCCTTCCGGCAACTGGCTCCAGGCTGTCCAGGCGGGAGGCGCAGATTTTGAAGAGGCATATTGCATCGCTGTGGATGAAGCGGGAAATACATGGTTGACCGGGGTTTTTAGAGATACAACCACTTTCGGCAACCGTACCCTGACGACAAACGGAAACAACGATATCTTTGTCGCCAAACTGGGCTTTTCCGGCAACTGGCTCTGGGCCGTCAATGCGGGAGGGACTAACTATGACTTTGGCTATGACATCGCCGTGGATGACGAGGGAAACGCTTGGGTGACCGGGTTCTTTATGGGCGCAGCCTCTTTCGGCAGCCATTCCGTGGTAGCAGGCGGTTCGGGTTGGAATGCAAATATATTCGTCGCCAGGCTGGACCCTTCCGGCAACTGGCTCTGGGCCGTCAATGCAGGAGGGACAGGTACAGACCATGGAAATGGCATCGCCATGGATGGAACGGGTAACGCTTACGTGACAGGGCGTTTTCAAGGCACAGCCACTTTTGGTAGCCATACTCTGACAACATACTGGGACACTGATATCTTTGTCGCCAGGCTGGACCCCTCCGGGAACTGGCTCTGGGCGGTCAAAGCAGGAGGAACAGACGCTGACTTCGGGAATGGCATCTCTGTTGATGGCTCGGGAAATCCCTACGTGACCGGTTCTTTTGAGGAAGTAGGCGTTTTCGACAACATTCACCTGATAGCAAGCGGAGGCACTGATATCTATGTCGCAAAGCTGGGAATCTGCACAGCGGTGGAGGATGAGCTGGCTCCGCAAGCGGTTGCCAGAATGCATAACGCCTATCCAAATCCTCTAAACAGAGATGGAAGTGCGCTGATAAAAGCAGAAATACCGGAACGCACCACCGGCACCCTGAGTATCTTCAACCTGCGTGGACAGGTCGTAGCTCGCCACAAGCTGGGTTCAGGTTTGCAGCAGATATCCTTTAGCGGGGTGGGGCTTCCCGCGGGAGTCTATTTCTACAGTCTGCAATGCGGGGAATATCGGGAAACCAGGAAACTTGTGCTGCTCAAGTGAGGTGGAAAGGTAAAATGGTGCAAGCCAAGCCATGAAACAATCCCCACCAGACCCTAAAACCGCTTCATCCCGGGCAAGCGTGCTTGACCAAGGATCCAGTCTTTTAGAAACCCATCATAGGGAGGAAAAAATGAAAATGACAAAATGCTTGATTCTGTGTCTTGTCTTGCTCTGCGGAGCGGCGCTTTTGGGAGCGCAGGCGCCCCAGTGGCAGTGGGCAGTCAAAGCGGGAGGGATGGGCTGGAATGAAGGCCATTCCATAGCAATCGACAGCCAGGGCAACCAGTATGTGACAGGGCATTTTCAAGGCACTGCCACTTTTGGCAGCTATACCCTGACTGCAAGCGGACGCACTGATGTCTTTGTCGCCAAGCTGGACCCCTCCGGCGACTGGCTATGGGCGGTAAAAGCGGGAGGAACAAGAGATGAAATTGGACGTGGCATCATCTTGGATGACGCGGGCAACTCCTGGGTGACCGGGTATTTTACGGGCACAGCCACTTTCGGCAGCCAGACCCTAACTTCAAGCGGACGTACTGATGTCTTTGTTGCCAGGCTGGACCCCTCCGGCAACTGGCTATGGGCAGTAAAAGCAGGTGGGACAGAATTTGATAAGGGACATGACATAGCCGTGGATAACGCTGGTAACGCCTGGGTGACCGGGTATTTTACGGGCACAGCCACTTTCGGCAACCAGACCCTGACTTCAAGCGGAGAGGAGGATATCTTCGTCGCCAGGCTGGGCCCCTCTGGCAACTGGCTATGGACTTTCCAGGCTGGAGGAACAGGGTGGGACGAAGGATATAGCATCGTCTTGGATGAAGCTGGTGACGCCTGGTTGACCGGGTATTTTAGCAACACCGCTACTTTCGGTTGCCAGACCCTAACTTCAAGTGGACGCACTGATATCTTTGTCGCCAAACTGAATCCCTCTGGCAACTGGCTCTGGGCTGTCCAAGCGGGAGGAATAGACTATGAATTTGCATATAGTATTGCCCTGGATAAAGCTGGTAATGCCTGGGTGACCGGGTATTTTGGAGGTACAATCTATTTCGACAGCATTTACCTGATGTTTAACGGAGGCGCAGATGTCTTTGTCGCCAGGCTGGACCCCTCCGGAAAATGGCTCTGGGCTGTCAATGCGGGAGGGACAAGCTATGAATGTGGATATAGCATCGCCCTGGATGGAGCATGTAACGCCTGGGTGACCGGGTATTTTATGGATACAGCCACTTTCGGTAACCAGACCCTGAATTCAGAAGGAATGGAGGATATCTTTATTGCCAGGCTGGACCCCTCTGGCAACTGGCTTTGGGCTGTCCAGGCGGGAGGAACAGACATTGATTATGTATATGACATCGCCGTGGATGACTCGGGTAACGCCTGGGTGACCGGATATTTTTACGAAACCGCTACTTTCGGCATCCATACCCTGACTGCAAGTGGAGAATCTGATATCTTTGTCGCCAAGTTGGGAAGCGGAACCCCCGTGGAGGATGACCTGGCTCTGCAAGCGGTTGCCAGGCTGCATAACGCCTACCCCAATCCCCTGCATAGAGGTGCCAGTGCGCTGATCAAAGCTGACATCCCGGAACGCTCCTCCGGCACCCTGAGCATCTTTAACCTGCGTGGACAGGTCGTAGCCCGCCACAAGCTAAGCTCCGGTTTGCAGCAGATTTCCTTCAGCGGGCAAGGGCTTCCCGCGGGGGTCTATCTCTACAGCCTGCAATGCGGGGACTACCGGGAAACAAGGAAGCTGGTACTGCTCAAGTGAGGTGGAAAGGTGGAAACCCCGAACAGACCACACCAGGCTATATACTGTGTCATCCCGGGCAAGCGTATGCTTGACCCGGGATCCAGTCTTTTGAGAATCCAAACAGGCATCCTGTCTTTGAAAAACGCCTTCCAAAAAATAAAGATTCAACCTGGCGATATTTTTCTTGACAAATCTACTTAAACCCATCCAGTATAATTCCAACTGAAAAACCCGTCCATGGGAGGAAAAAAATGAAAGCGTTGCGAAACTCATTTTTATGTCTTATCCTGCTCTGCGGAGCGATGGTTTTGGGAGCGCAGGCGCCACAGTGGCAGTGGGCAGTCAGCGCGGGTGGAACAGAATGGGATATCGGGCAGACTTTAGCGATTGACAGCCAGGGCAACCAGTATGTGATCGGAAGATTTGGATATACAGCCACTTTTGGCAGCCATATCCTGACTGCAAGCGGAGGGGAGTTTGATGAAGATATATTCATCGCCAAGCTTGATCCCTCCGGCAACTGGCTCTGGGTTGTCCAAGCGGGAGGGATAGGCGATGAGTGGGCGAGATGCATCGCCCTGGATGGGGAAAATAACGTTTATATAGGCGGTTATTTTGAAGGTACGGCCGCTTTCGGGAGCCAGACCCTGACGGCAGGCGGAGGGGAGTTCGATGAAGACATATTCGTCGCCAAGCTGGATGCCTCCGGTAACTGGCTCTGGGCTGTTAAAGCGGGAGGGACGGACCATAACACGGCAAATGGTATCGCTCTGGATGGAGCGGGTAATGCTTATGTGAACGGTTATTTCTTTGGTACGGCCACTTTCGGCAACCATACTCTAACGGCAATTGGAGAAGAAGATCAGGGAGATGTATTTGTTGCCAAGCTGGATGCCTCCGGCAACTGGCTCTGGGCTGTCCAGGCGGGAGGGCCAGACCATTCCGCGGGAACTGGCATCGCAGTGGATGCCGTGGGTAACGCCTGGATAACCGGGATATTTGCAGGTACAGCCACTTTTGGCAGCCATACACTGACGGCAAGCGGAGTCGGGGATACCTTTGTTGCCAAGCTGGATTCCTCCGGAAACTGGCTCCAGGCCACTAAAGTGGAAGGGACTTACATGAACTTAGCATATAGCATCGCCGTGGATGGAATTGGGAACATTTGGGTTAGCGGACTATTCTTAGGCACAGCCACTTTCGGCAGCCATATTCTTGCGTCAAGCGGAGGAATTGATGTATTTGCCGCCAAGCTGGATCCCTCCGGTAACTGGCTCTTGGCTGTAAAAGCTGGAGGGACAAGCGAAGACTATGCATATGGCATCGTCTTGGATGGCTTGGATAACGCCTATGTGAGCGGTTTTTTTACAGGCACCGCCACTTTTGGGAACCAGACCCTGACGGCAAGAGGAAGCAGTGATGTCTTTGTCGCCAAGCTGGATGCCTCCGGCAACTGGCTCTGGGCAGTCAAAGCTGGTGGAACAGACGATGATGAGGGAGGGGGCATTGCCCTGGATGGCGCGGGCAACGCCTACGTGACCGGGTGTTTTAAAGATACTGCTTTTTTTGGCAGTCATTCCCTGACAGCAAGTGGACAAAACGATGTCTTTGTTGCCAAACTGGGAAGCGGAACCCCCGTGGAGGATGACCTGGCTCTGCAAGCGGTTGCCAGGCTGCATAACGCCTACCCCAATCCCCTGCATAGAGGTGCCAGTGCGCTGATCAAAGCTGACATCCCGGAACGCTCCTCCGGCACACTGAGCATCTTCAACCTGCGTGGACAGGTCGTAGCCCGCCATAAACTGAGCCCCGGTTCGCAGCAGATATCTTTCAGCGGGCAAGGGCTTCCCGCGGGAGTCTATCTTTACAGCCTGCAATGCGGGAACTACAAGGAAACCAGGAAGCTGGTGCTGCTCAAGTGAGGTGGAAAGGTGGAAAGGTGGAATGGTGGAAAGGTTCCCCCGAAACAGACCCTACCAGGCTATATACTGTGTCATCCCGGCCTACCGGGGTCCCCGCCAAAGCGCGTAGCGGTTTGGTGGGGTGGTTTGAGCCGGGATCCAGTCTTTTAAGGAATGTTTGGAGTCCAAGCCGGCTTTGAGATTGGGGGAATCTATACAGCTTTCCTTGCCGGCTTGAACTCCAAACGACCAGCCAGTCTGGAAACCAACGGGCAAACTCCAAGATACACTTTCTGCCCCCATATCGCTATCATTTTACCCCGCAAGGCGTTAGCTAATCATCCTTAGGTCATCCTTATAAATTATAAGGTTGACCTAAGGAAGACCAGGGTCTGAACGCCGGATGCAAATGAGAGCCACCTGCGCGAGGGAAACGGGAAGTGGCCGACACATAGCCGCGAAATTACGGGCAAGTATATTTATATACTTGCCCTGGAATCCGCTTCCTGCCTGGGATAAAGGGGTCGTAGCACCTATATATGTGGGGGGAGAATTTGTGGAAAGGTGGAATGTTTGTTTGGTGGAATGGTGGCTTTGTTTTAACCTCGCACGGATGTTAAAAAAGACTGGATCACGGGTCAAGCCCGTGATGACACGGTTTTATGGTCTGATGTGGTTTGTTTCGGGGTTTAGTGGATCTTTCAAAAGACTGGATCACGGCTCAATCACCCCACCGGATCGTTACCGATCCGGCGGGGACCCCGACAGGCCGTGATGACACACTTTTTAGTCTGGGGGTGTTTTGTTTCGTAGTCGGATGGCTGTTTCCAAAAGACTGGATCCCGGGTCAAGCATGCGCTTGCCCGGGATGACACAGTATATAGCCTGGTTAGAGCTTGTTTCGGGGAACCTTTCCACCATTCCACCTTTCCACCTTTCCACTGCGATAGCCAACATCGCCATCGGTAAAGGCTTGGAGGGCAGAGCGAGGTTTTTTGTTGACAAAAAAGGGCTGCAATTTGCTATTGCATCCTGTCCTGGGTGATTAGCTCAGCTTGGTTAGAGCGCTACGTTGACATCGTAGAGGTCACTGGTTCGAGTCCAGTATCACCCACCACCCAGATTGTTGGGTGATTAGCTCAGCTGGTTAGAGCGCTACGTTCACATCGTAGAGGTCACTGGTTCGAATCCAGTATCACCCACCATCCTCCCCCGCAACGCAACCCAGTCAGAGAAATATCTTGACAGAAAGCTTGCGGAGATATCCACTGTTCATGTTAATCACGAGCAAACGAAAGAAGAGGCAAAATCCAATATTATATACGGAACACAGGCATTTACGCGGTATGCTGCTGTTGTGAATAATAATTTTTATCTTACACCGAGATTTGGAGCATAGCTAATGATCAAAGAAATGGGACGTCTGAATCTGGACGACTACAAAATAATGGATGCCCAGGTGGAAAAAATCTTCAAAAGCCTGGACAAGGGCAAACGGGAACAGGCCATCAAGGAAATAGAGGAAATGGCCAACACGGCGAACTATTTCGTGCGCGAAGAAATGGGCAAGAGGCTGGCCACCTACCAGGGCAAGGGGCCCTTGGACGAGATTTGCGCCGAAATGCTGGATGATTTCATCTACGGTATCCGCGCCACGGCGCTGTTCTACTTCTATTACAAGAGGCAGGACGACCCGCGGGTGATCGTGAAGACCCTGGAAAAGACCGTGGAGACCGTTCCCTGGGAAAGCGAGACCATCTGTTTCGAGCTGTGGAAGAACTATCCCGAGGTCATGAAGGAAGAGATGCCCCATTGGGCGATGTCTCCCAGCGAAAACAAGCGCTCCATGTCCATGCACGGCATGGAAAACATTTCGGATAAAAACCCGCAATACATCCTCACCTTCATCGGCAGGCTGTTGGACGACGAAAGCGAAGAAGTGCAGAAAAAGATCGGCCACATCCTCACCCAGGTGGGACGGCAACGCCCGCTGCAGACCTATGCCAATATCCGGCGCTGGCTGGTGGGGGCCAGTGAAGAACGGGTGGATGCCATCTGGCAGACCCTGCGCAAATTGGGCAGCATCTTCAGCCAAAAGAACCAGCGCGACAAGGGATTCGACTTTATGAACGTCACCAGGCGGGTGACCCAGGAATGGAAAAACGATCCCGACCCCAACGTGGCGCAGATGAGCAACCGCCTGGGACAACTGCTGCGTAAACAATGATCCACGTAATCCTGGTGGAACCCATCTATGAGGGCAATGTGGGTGCCGTCGCCCGCATCATGAACAACTTTGGTTTCACCAGCCTGCGCATCGTGGGCAGCGTGCCCAAAAAGAACGATTTTTACCTGGCCATGCACTCCGAACATATCCTGGAGGAGGCGCAGGTCTTTGACAGCCTCAAAGATGCCAGCGCCGACCTGGACAGGCTGATCGCCTTTTCCCGCCGCGTGGGACGCTATAAACCGGTGGATCTCAACCCGCCCCAGATGGCGGATTACTGCGCCAAAATCCCCAAACTGGAGATTGGTCTGGTGTTTGGCCGCGAAACATTCGGCCTCACCGACGAAGAGGCCGACCTCTGCCCCCTGCGTTGCCACATCCCCGCCAATCCTGCCTTCCCCTCCATCAACCTCGCCCAGGCGGTCACCATCGCCCTGTGGCAGATCCACAGCCTCCCCCTGCAGGGAGCCAAACCGCGGCAGTTAAGGGCGGTGGATGGAAATGAACTTGACAGAATCCGCCACTATATGCTTGATGTAATGCGCGACTGCGGTTTTTTCCGCAGCCACGAGACCACGAACTGGGAGCTTTTCCTGGACAAGATGCTGGCACAGCTCAACCCCGGCAAGATGATGGTCTGGCGCCTGCGGCAGATGTTTAACCGCTGGCACGTGCTGGTAACCGGCAAGGGAAAGGGCTACGGCCAGGATCAATAGATTGCGCGGGGCGGTTCAGATGCCCCGCAAGTTATGCCTACAAGGAAACAAGAGATGATAGCACTCACCGCCGTCACGGAAATGAATGAACGCCAGTTGGAAATCTTTTGCCACTGCGAAAAGTTTTTCTTCGACCACGAAAAACCCGCGCTGGTCAACAAATATGCCCATTACTTCACCGAAGGCTATGACGCCTTTGGCATTAGCGAAGAAGAGATGAAACTGCTGCGCGACGAAGTCCTGTCAAAATGGGAGCCCAGCGTGCAGGAACTGGCGGAACTGGGCAGGCACTTTTTTGCCACAGGAAAATATGAGTTCGGCTCGCTCGCCATCATGCTGCTCAAGAAACACCGTCCCCGCTTCGACCGCGAGGTATATGAGAGCGTCAAGCGCTTCACCGAGGAGTCCCTTGCCAACTGGGCCCACGCAGACCTGATCTCGACCAAGATCACCCCCGTGTTTTTGGAGCTGGAGATAGCCAACATGGAGGATTTCGCGGAGTGGCGGAGTTCGCCCAGTAAATGGAGCCGCCGGGTGTCCGCGGTGACCATGCTCTGGCAGCGGGGAAAACTGCCTCCGGCAGAGCTGCTGGACTTTATGCGCCCCCTGATGTCCGATCCGGAACGCGTGGTGCATCAGGGCGTGGGCTGGTTTCTGAGGGAACTTTGGAGGCTGTTTCCCACCGAGGTGGAAGAATTCCTCTTTGAACACAAGGACAGCGCGCCGCGCCTGATCATCCAGTATGCCACGGAAAAGATGAGCAAGGACAAGAAGAAGCGTTTCCGCAAGACCCCGGCGCGCGAACGCTCCCAAGACCGCCAGGGCAAAAAGAGCTTTGGGGACAAACGGAACTTAAAAAACCGCGGCAAATCCCAAAACAAACAGGGGTTCAAATCCCGGCGCCATTCCGCGGACGATGCCGGCATGCCCTTCAGGATCAGGCACACGGAGGAATCCGATGAATAAGCTTTGCACCATCTTGCTGCTGTCCCTGCCCCTGCTGCTGTGGGGCGGAAACCTTTCCCTGAGCGTCGATCTCGGCCTGCCCGCCTCCTCCAGGGATATGGAACTGCAGGGTTGGGGCAGCATCAGCGCCCCGGGATACCCGCAACTTCCATATAAGACTATAAATGTGATCCTGCCACCCGCGGCCGGGGAACTGAGCTTCAGCTATAACTGGAGCGGAACGCAGACCCCAGACCTGCCCGCCCCGGAACGCAACGGAGCCTTTTTGGGTGGAGAACGCCTGCTGGACAGCCCCGTCCGCGATGCCCAGGCCGGACAGGTGCACTATCTGGGCAAGGGACGCTGGGGCGACGTGGCTTACGCCCGCTTCCGCGTGCTGCCCGCGATCTGGAACGGAAGCTCCTGGCAGGGTTACAGCAGGTTGGAACTCGATCTGAACTGGAGCGAATCCGCCTCCGCGCCCAACCGCATCCCGCCTGTCCTGGCAGAACTGGGTAAATCCAACGCGAGCCTGAAGGCAAATTTCTTTGCCAATCCCCGCGATCTGGACAAATGGTATCAGTCCCCGGCAGGCAAAAATTACGACTACCTGATCGTCACCACTCCCGCGCTCTATGACGTGCTGTCCCCGTTGGTCAGCTTTCGCCAGAGCCAGGGCCTGGTCACCTCCTTCGCGGATATTTCCGTGATCCTGGCCTCCACCCCGGGCGCCAACGCGGCGGACAAGCTGCGCAACTACCTTTGCAATCAATATAACAGCCATCCCTTCACCTATCTGCTGCTGGTGGGCGATCACGACACCGTGCCGGTGATGTATCTGACGCCGGAGCCGGATGGTGGCGATACAGTGGCTTCCGACTTCTATTATGGTGACCTCAGCAGTATCGTGGACACGGACGGAGACAACCGCCTGGGCGAGTATTCCCCGGTTGAAGGCGTGGATGACTACCTTTGCGACTATACCCCGGAACTGTTTGTGGGACGCATCTCCTCGAACAATCCCGTCCACGTGTATGACGTTGCCAACCGCACCGTGCTCTACGAGCAGAGCGACGCCCCCTGGAAGCGCAGCGCCCTGCTGCCCGCGGCCTACCTGAACTACGGCGGCGAACCGGAAACTATCTATCTGCAGACGGATGGCGCGGACTTTATGGAATACGCCAAAGCCACCGCCCTGGCAGAGTTCCAGAATACCACCCTGTACGAACGGAGCGGCTGGCTGCCCTCCCATCCCAGCGACTATCCCCTGGACTACTACGTATTGCGAGACCTGCTCAACACCCAAAGCTATGGGCTGGTGAACTGGAGCGCGCACGGCTCTTCCAGTTCCTCTGCCCGCAAGGTGTGGATGAACGATGACAACTCCAACGGCTTGCCGGACAGTTGGGAAATGGAGTGGATGAGCATGGTGGACAGGCAGAGCTTTGATAACCTGAACAACAGCGACGGCACGGTCATCTTCATGGCTTCCTGCTACAACGGCATGATCGACAGCAGCCAGCAGTGCATTGCGGAATACGCGCTGCAAAGGAAGGCTGTGGCGGCGGTGGCGGCCACCCGCACAGGCTGGTACAAGATCGGCTGGCGTAATCCCGGCTGGGGAGGGCTAAGCTCCTATAACCTGCACTATCTGGAAAACTTTGCCCGCAACGGGCTGTCCTCGGGAGCTTCACTGGCCTGGGCCAACCTCCTCCACACCCAATATTACCTCTTTGGCGATCCGGTGGACGGCGGGGGAATCATCTATCCCGAACTGCAAAACGTTTACACCTACCTCCACTACGGCGATCCCGCCATCGGCCACAGCGGCAGCCAGATCCAGCCCCTGGGCGAAATCCTGGTCTATGAACCCTCCTGTCATGGCGGCCTGAGAGTGGTGGATGCGCTGAACCAGATCTGCGGGCTGAACGTGGTCTATACCGACAAGCTGATCCCGGATTATGACTATATCAACCGCTTTGAAGCCGTGTTTTGCCTCTTCGGCTGGGGCGACGCCGCCTATGTCCCGCACCCCGATTCCCTGGATTACCCGCTGCTGCACGGCTATCTGAACGGCGGCGGCAAGCTCTATCTGGAAGGGGATGTGGCCTGGAATAGCCAGGATCCTTTCTGGAGCAAGTTCGGCGCCAATGCCCCGCTGAATATGTTCACCAATATTGAAGCCGTAAAGAGCTATCAGGATGGCGAACCCTGGATTTGGGACTACAGCCCCCAGTCCAACCCCAACGCGCAGGTCTTGCTGCCCGCCCTGCCCGCCGCAGAGACCATCTTCAGCACCCACGGCGCCGCCTCCACGGATGCCAGCATCGGAATCCTGCACGCGGTTCCGGAGCATAGCACCATCGCTTCCTCCTTTGCTTTGGCAGCCCTGCAAAACGGAGAGTGGGAACTGAAAGACATGCTGGGCCTCATCCTGGATCGCTTTGGGATATTGGAGTACGGCAATACTCTGGCAGATGAACAACTGATGCCCGCGGCGCAAACCTCCCTCCGCGGCTATCCCAACCCCTTCCGCAGCCAGACCAGTCTGCGCCTGGAACTGCCTGCCAAAGCCAGGGTGGACTTGAACATCTACAACCTGCGGGGACAGAAGGTGCGCTCCCTGGCAAGGCTCGACCTGAACGCCGGCAGTCACGAACTCAACTGGGACGGGCGCGACAACTCCGGAAACCGGCTCGCTCCCGGAATCTATTTCTGGCGCTTGAAAGCGGGTGACACCCTGCGTCAGGGGAAACTGCTCAAACTGGCTGACTGACCTGCCCCGCGACTCCCCAATAATATTATGGATAGGTGCGATATGTCTTGTTGCAAACGAATCTTCCTGCTCTTCGCCTTGATCTTTGCCGTCCTGAGCCTCAGCGCCGCCGGACTTCCCGCCGCCTTCACCAAAGCCGGCAATCCATCCCTGTACAAGGAACTGCACAGCCTTGCCAAAGAGAACCTGAAACGCCTGTGGAACGGACAGGGCAAAGCCTACCTCCGCCTGCTGAACCGGTACCCGGATGTGGTGATGGCCTATCTGCTGGCCTATGAATCGGACGCAAACCTGCAATGCGCCGCTCCCGCGGATGTGGAAAGCAACTACCGGCAGATAGTCAAACTGCTTGCCGAGCGGGGCTGCGAACACAGCCCGGAATTCTTTCTTTCCTATGTGGCGGATCAAACTGTATCCGATGAACGCATCGAGGCCTACCGTGCCGCGCTGCTGGATGACGGCCTGCGCCAGATCATGCGCGACTGTGCCGATGAGCTCGAGCTCTACCGCAAGGTCTCCCAATGGTGCGTGAGCAAACTCAAGTTTCAACAGACCTCCGGGCGCGACCAGTCGCCCCTGGACATCACCCGCAGGAGCATCCTGGGACGCTGCGAGGAAATGCAAATCCTCTTCGTGGCGGCTGCCCGCACCGTTGGCCTGCCTTCCCGCCCTGCCAGCACCCCCTGGTGGGCACATACGGACAACAACCACGCCTGGGCGGAGGTGTGGCTGGACAACGCATGGCACTACACGGGAGACATGGATGCCGCCTACTATCCCGATCAGACCTGGTTTAGCGGCATGATCGACAAGACGGTGCTGATCCTCGCCGATGGCTCCCTTCCTTCAGAGCAGGACGAAGTTCTGAGCCGCGGCCGCTATGACTGCGTTATCAACTCGGTGCGCAACTATGCCGGGGAACGCACCCGCACCATCAGGATCAGAACCCTGGACGCGCAGGGCAATCCCCTGGGCAAGGTGCCGGTGCGCGTGATGGTTTACAACTGGTATTCCCTGCGCGTGCTGGCGGAGTTTGCCACCGCGGAGGACGGCTCTTTCACGCTCAGCACCGGACGCGGAGCCTTCTATCTCTGCGCCAGTCTGGATGGACGGCAGGCACTGGTTCCTGTCCCCTCCACCGAGCAAAACGAGCTTGATGTCGATCTGGTTTTGAACGAAGGCCCCCTGCCCCGCCAGGATATCTTTTTGGAGTATCCCTCCAACCCCTTCACCTGGAAACAGGCTCCCCCGGAGTGGGATCTGGGCGTGAAGGAAGCCAAAGCTTTGTGGGACGGGCAGGATCGCTCCTTCTCCGAGCGGGGAGCCGCCTGCGCGGACACCCTGCAGGGCAAGGTGCTGAGCGCCTGCCGCGGCAACCATGCCGCCTGGGAAAGCTTTCTGAAGACGCAGCCCCAGCCCGTCCCGGACTTTTTGAACCATCTGCTGGAGGGCGACCCCAAGTTCCTCTGGCAGGCAGACGCGGCGCAGTTCGCGGCGCTCTATCAGAACTTCCAGCGCTTCGATGCCGGGCAGCTTAATCCGGAAGAACAGTCTTCGCTGCTCTCGCCCTCAGTTTTTTATGAAGAGCTGCCCCGCCCCTTTGGCAAGCCATCCAGCCCCAGCCTCTATCCCGCTTCCTTTGTCAAAGCGGGGAAAAACGATCTGGAGCGGCTGCACAACGCCATGCGCTGGCTGAAGAAAAAGCACCGGATCGATCCCGCCAAAGCCCTGCGCGGCCTCCTGCCCCTGGAAGAGGCGCACCGCGGCAAATACCTGAGCAACTACCAATACTGCATCCTGGCTGTCAGCCTGGCGCGCGCCAACGGCATCCCCGCCGAATTCACCCGCATCCCCGACCTGATCTATGTGCTGGTGAACGACCAGTGGCGCTATTACAACCTCCGGCTCTGCGAATTTGAGGACGGCGGGACAAAGGATTCCGCCTCCAGCTTCACCCTGCGGGTGCGCACTCTGGATGAACAGGGCGCCCCTCTGGACATCGACCCCCAAAACCTTTCCCTGGCGCGCTGGCAGAACGGGCTGCTCTACCCGCTCAACCACAAATTCACCGCCACTGGAGGCGGAACCGCCACGGCAAACCTGCCCCGGGGAGAGTACTATCTTCAGGCGGGCTACCGCGTCTCCGACGCCAGGACAGCTTACCAGTTGCAGCATCTCACAGTGGAGGGCGAGCTTAGCCTTGACCTGGTGCTGCGCGAGTTTCCCCGCAAATGGGAAGAACTGCCGGAAGACTCCGAATTGCGCCCACTACTGGCTGAAGCGGGAGATTGTGACTGCCTGCTGATCGGCAACTTTGACCGCGAAAACAGCCTGCGCCTGGCGGAGAAGCTGAACGCGGAGGGAGTGGAATTCCTCTGGCTGGGCTATGAGGAAGCTGCCGCCGCACCCGCCAATTACCGGGTCAGCCCCGCCTGGCAGGCCCTGGTGGCGGCAGATCAGATCAATTCCGTGCGCAGCCTGACCCTGCTGCGCAAGGACGGCGTTTGGCAATACCATCAGGGCATCTGGGAAAAGCTGCCCCGCTAAACGGTCTTTACAGCTTGCCGCGGCTGAAGCGGTAAAACTGGTTGCGCAGCGCCTTCACGTGCATTCCCGTGATAGATTTGCGCATCTTGTCCGGAGGATGGATCACCGAGATTCCGTCCGGGTTGATGCCGCCGATCTCCACCAGAAACGCGCCCGTGTAGTGGATGTGGAAAAAGTAGTTGCGCGCGTTGCCTTCCCTTGAACTGGGCCCCGTGGCAACCTCATAGTGCCCGCCGCCAAAGGCCTTGCGCGTCCTTTTGGCATAGGCCTGGGCAAAGCGCAGCAGCGAGTCGTAACGCTCTTTCTGGCTGGGGACGGAGCTGTCGATGGCGGGCAAAAATATCTTTTCGGAATAGGCTCCGGTGGCGGAACTGTGGAAGAAGATCGCCAGTTCAAAATTGTTTTCCTGGGCCAATAACACGCTCGCCTTCACCTCTGCTTCGGACATCGGCGCGCTGCCTTTGAAATTCTCGTGCGAGCCCGGCACCACCGCGCCCTGCTCCCAAAACACCGGATAGTTGCGGTTGAGGTCAACCCCGTCCGTCCGCCAGTCCAGACCTGTCCTGCCGTCTGTTTCCTGATTGTTCTTGCGTTTGAACTGATATTGCCCGCTGGTCACCACCCGGTAGCCTTCCGGATTGAGGGTGGGGATGATGGTGAACTCGAACTCCGCCAGGATCTTCTTGATCTTGCCCGAGTGCTTGTAATTCACCGCCAGTTCTCTTGCCCATGCCAGGGCGGTTTCCACACCCAAAACCTCGCTCCCGTGGTGCTGCCCGATGATCAGGACTTTGCGCCGGGCGTCCGGCGTGCCGATGCAGAGGGCGTGGATGGGCAGCTTTTCCGTGCCGCTGAAGCCGATCACCCGCAGGGTCACCAGATCAGGGTGCTTGCTGGAAAGCGCCTGCATCTCTTTTTGCAAACTTTCCCAAGTCTGATATCCATTGGGAAGGGGGTAAACGTTACCAACCGCTGCGGCAAAGGCGTTCGTGCCCAACGCCAGCAGGGACAGAATGAGTAGGATACTGTAATTCTTCATCATGAGACCAAGCTGCGGTAGCCCCGCTTTTCGTCAACAAAATCCGATCTGGTGAAAATTAGTGGAAAGGTGGAAAGGATAATAGAACGCGGATAACAGGATCGACAGGATCAGCAGGATATTTGAAGGTGGAAAGGTTCCCCCATAACAAGTCCACCAGGCTATATACTGTGTCATCCCGGGCAGACGGGGCCCCTCTGGGGTGGCTTGACCCGTGATCCAGTCTTTTAGAAACATCCAGCCAGACCCGAAACATACACCAACATGCCATAAAACTGTGTCATCCCGGGCAGACGGGGCCCCTCTGGGGTGGCTGACCCGGGATCCAGTTCCCAGGGGTGGCAAAGTCCGTTTGCCACAGAGACCGGAGGTCTCTTCCTAACAGGCAACTACGTTGCCTCTGCCGAACAGACTTCGGCAGCCCTAAAATTATCCGCGTGAACCGGGATCCAGTCTTTTAGAAACATCCAGCCAGACCCGAAACATACACCAACTTGCCATAAAACCGCGTCATCCCGGGCAGACGGGGCCCCTCTGAGGTGGCTGACCCGGGATCCAGTCTTTTAAAAAAGGATGGCCATGCGTGATAAGGCAGGCGAAACTACCTCATAGCTTGATGTCCCATCGTCAACCTATTGATGTCCGGGCGATAGACAGCCCGGCAATCGGTCAGCGTTCAATTAGTCATCAACGGGCGATGAGTATATGAGGCGCGTGCGTGAGCCGCAACTTTGCCATCCTTCGCTGCGACAGTCTCTTAGACCATCATCCTTAGGTCATCCTTATAAATTATAAGGTTGACCCCAGGATGACCCACGCCGGAGAGTGGGATGCAAATGAGGCACATCCCCCCATAATAATATAGGTGCTATGCCCAAAAGGGCATGGAAAAATGAAAGAGAACGCGGGTCGCCAAACCCAAATTTCCAATTGACAAATATGTGCTGTCCAGATAATTGTTCAATAAGGTAAGGAATGAATTATATGTGTCTACAAAGCAAGAAGATAAGTGATAAACATAATACCCTGAACAGAATAAAAGCATTTGCACATCCGCAGATGCTTTTTTTTTACCCCGGAGGATAGCATGGATCTGGACAAAATCATAAAACTTGCCCTGGCCGAGGATATCGGCAGCGGCGACATCAGCACCCAATACCTGGAACTGGAGCCCCTCAACACCCACGCCTACATGATCGCCAAAGCGGAAGGCGTACTGGCTGGGGTGGAAGTGGCGAAAGCCGTGTTTCTGCAGGTGGACCGCGGCCTCAAGGTCACCCTCTACCGCAAGGACGGAGACCGCGTGGTTCCCGGCAACGAGATCATGCGCCTGGAAGGAAAAGCCGCCAGCATCCTGCAGGGCGAACGCACCGCGCTCAATTTTTTGCAACGCCTGAGCGGCATCGCCACCCTCACCGACTCTTATGTCCAACACCTCAAAGGCACCAAGGCTAAACTGCTGGACACCCGCAAGACCACACCCCTGCTGCGCGGGCTGGAAAAGTACGCCGTGCGCGTGGGCGGCGGCTTCAACCACCGCTTCGGCCTCTACGACATGGTCATGCTCAAGGAAAACCACATCCGTGCCTGCCGCGGCATCACCGAGGCCGTCAAACGCGTCAAACGCCACAATACCAGCTACAAGATCGAGGTGGAAGTCACCAGCCTTGAAGAGCTGGAAGAAGCCGTGAAAGCCGGCGTTGACCGCGTCATGCTGGACAACATGGGGCTCGCCCAGATCAAAGACTGCGTGAAAAAATTCGGCTCCAAAGTGGAGCTGGAAATCTCCGGAGGCGTCACCGCTGCCAACATCCGCTCCCTCGCCCGCACCGGAGTGCAGTATATCTCCAGCGGAGCCCTCACCCACTCATATAAATCTTTGGATATAAGCCTGCTTTTTGATAAGGAGTAAAAATATGGAAGAACAACTGCGCACCCTGGTTCAGATGCAGCAACTGGATGACCGCATCGGTGCTCTGCGGGTCCTGCAACAGGAACTGCCCCAGCAGCTTAACGAGATCATCGAGCATGTGGACCAGGCAACCGCGAATTTGCTTGCCTGCGAAACTGAACGCGCCGAACTGGCAAAAAAACAACGCTCACTGGAAGGCGACATCAAACAACATCAGGAACAGATCAAGAAATACGGCAACCAACTCTCCGAAATCAAGACCAACAAAGAATACAAGGCCCTCAACAGCGAGATAGCCTATCTCAAGGACAAGATTTCGGAACAGGAAAGCCTGCAACTGGAAATGATGGATGCCGAAAACCAGGCCACGGCGCGGGTGAACGAAGCCAAACAGGAACTGGATAAGGCGGAAAAAGCCAAAAGCGATCAGGAAGGCGATCTGCGCCGCCAGATCGACTCGCTGGAAGGACAGATCGAGGATCTGCGCGCCCAACGCAACACCATGGCCCGCACCCTGCCCCTGCAGATCGTGAAACTCTATGGCAACATGATCAAAAACAAAGGCAACCTGGCGGTGGTCTATTGCCGCAAGGGCGCCTGCGGAGGCTGCGGTTTCGTGATCCGCCCCCAAATCCGCATCGAACTGCAGTTGCGCAAAAAGATAAACTTTTGCGAAAGCTGCGGCCGCATCCTGGTGGAACCGTTCGAAAACGACTGACCCCTAACCAGGCGGATGAGACCCGTCCTTTGCAGCCACTGGCTTTGGGGTAAACGTCCTTGTTTCCTTGGAACCGAAGAAATGGACGGCATGCCGTTTGCTGCTGCGAGAATATATACGTAAAACAGGACAGGGTAAGGCAGGAAAAAAAGAATTAAACCAACTTATCCAAACATTATGCTTGACAGATTTATAGAATGTGGACATTAGATTTTAGAGTCAAAATATACTGGTATAACATAGTAGTGATAGTCCAAAAATATAGTGATTACATAACGACTTAGGGGATAAGTGCCTATCTCGGGTTGGACGCAATATCCATCGGTAAGGACTCCCGAAACTAAGGTCAATAATTGGAAAAACCCAAAATAAAAAATGGGAAAAGGAGATATCCTATGAAAAAAACCCTTCTTTTCGCGCTGTTGCTGATCCTGGGCTTCAGTGTGATCAGCAATGTCTATGCCCAGGTTAACGTTACCATAGGCAGTGGGACCACAACCAATACTACAACCGGTCCACCAGCCCCCTATGGAACTTGGTACAAGAATTTCCGCCAGCAGTTCCTGGTACTGGCCTCGGAAATCGAGGATGCCGGAGGCGGACCGGGTAACATCAATTCAGTTGCCTTTAATGTGGAAAACCTGAATACCTGTTCCCCGATGCCGAACTACACTATCCGGCTCAAACACACCTCCCAGACCACCCTCAGCACCACATTTGAGGCTGGGGACTACCAGACCGTGTACACGCAGGCTGAATTCATGCCTGTGGTTGGCTGGAACACACACACCTTCACAACCCCCTTCGTCTGGGACGGCACTTCAAACATACTTGTCGATATCTACACATCAATCATTCCTGGAACTTACACCCAGAATGCCTCTGTTTATTACTCCACCACCGCTTTCAATAGTTCCCTGCGCTATCAAAGCGACAGTAGCGATGCCAGTTCCGCAACCACCGGCACCACCAGCACCAACCGCTCCAACATCAGGTTCAACATGAACGCCCTGGAAGTGACCAATCCGCCCAACCCGGCGCAGATCATTTCACCCGCGGATGGCGCTGTGAACGTGATGACCTCCGCCACCCTTAACTGGGCTTCCGGAGGCGGCGCACCCTCAGGTTACAAGGTGCATTTTGGCACAACCAACCCACCCCCCTTCGTCCAAAACACCACTGAAAACAGCTACGCTCCCACCCTGGACCTCACCACCACCTACTACTGGAAGATAATTCCCTTCAACGCCATTGGTGACGCATCAAACTGCCCGGTTTGGAGCTTTACCACGGGTGGCCCGGTGGTCCTCATGAGCAACGGCACACAGTCGGTGACGGATGGAACAACCTATTCCTTCTACGATTCCGGCGGCCCCGACGGCAACTATCAAAGCTCTGAGAACTACACCTTCACCTTCACAGCCGCCAACCCCACCTCGATCATCCACGTGTTGTTCACGGAATTCCATACGGAAAACAACTGGGATTTCCTGAAGATCTACAACGGACCGGATACCTCCGCCCCGCAGATCGGACCCGCCAACGGCTACACCGGCACCACGTTGCCTGCAGAGATCATCGGCTCCAACTCCGTGACCTTTGTCTTCACTTCCGACGGCTCTGTCACGTATAGCGGATGGGCAGCCGCAGTGACCGCGGCGAACCTCCAGCACGACCTTGGCTTGCTGAGCATCTCCGGTAACACCACCCCCTCCGTGGGCTCTCCCAGCACCTACACGGTAGCGGTGAAAAACAACGGAAACAACACCGAAAACACCTACACCGTGAAGCTGATGGGCACCGGAGACGTGGAACTTGCCTCCGTTCCCGGCACCGCCATCGCTCCCCAGCAGACCATCGACGTCGCCCTCACCTGGACTCCCTCCCAAACTGGCGCGATGCAGATCTGGGGTAAAGTGGAGCTTGCCGACGACGCCATCCCCACCAACAACCAAACTGCGCCTATGAGCTTAGTCGTCCAGGCAGCGGGAGTCGTGGCTGTCACTATCGGTGACGGCAGCGCGACCGCCCGCATGCCTATGGACTTCTTATATAACAACAGCCTGTCCGAGACGATCTATCCTGCCAACGAGATGAACATCGGCGGCTTGATCACCGGTGTGCAGTATTATAATGACTTCACCAATGCCAACGGTTTGATGGCTAAGCCCACCAAAATCTGGATGGGTGAGATCGCCGATACCGACCTCAGCGGAGGATGGGTTCCTTCCACCAGCCTCACATCCGTATTTGACGGCGTTGTGGACTATCCCTCCGGACAGAACAACATCAACATCACCTTCACCACCCCCTATACCTATGCCGGCGGCAACCTCGTGGTGATGGTGCAACGTCCAATGGACACCAACTGGTTCAGCGGAGTCAACTTCCGCACCCAGACCATCGGCACCGCCCGCACCCTGAATGTCTATTCAGACGGCACCGCCTTCGATCCTGCCGCTCCGCCTGCGGGAACCAACCCAACCGGAATGTGCCCCAAGACCACCTTCTTCCTGATCGTGGACGACATGGGCGCGCTTACCGGTACCGTGCGTGACGCGAACAACGTTGTCATGCCCGGAGCGACGGTTTCCATCACCGGAACCCCCCTCACCACTACCACCGACGCCAACGGCGTTTACAACTTCCCCTATGTGGCGATGGGACCCCAGACAGTCGCGGCCACCAAACACGGCTACAACGTCGTTACCCACAACGTAACCATCATCGAAGATGAGACCGTCACCCAAGACTTCGTGCTTACCCAGTTGCCTCAGGTCACCGTGACCGGCCGCATCGTGGGCAGCGACCAACCCACAGTTGGCCTGGCTGACGCCACCATCAGCCTCACAGGTTACGAGCCTTACCAGGCTACCACCAACGCCAACGGCCAATTCACCATCACTGGCGTCTATGCCAGCCAAACTTACGAATACACCGCCCAAGCTGTCGGTTACCAGGCTGCCACCGGCCAAGCCGTGGTTGGCACCACCAACCTGAACATGGGCGACATCACCGTGAACGAACTGGCCTTCCCGCCCTATCAGGTGGTTGCCACTGAAGCTGCGGACTATTCCAACGTGGCCCTCACCTGGATGGCCCCGGATCCCACCGCCGTCGGCGAATGGATCTACTACGACAGCGGCGAAAACAGTGACAGCATCGGCCTCAGCACCGGTGGAGAATTCAGTGTCGCCATTCGTTTCCCGCCCTCCGCTCTTACCGACTATGCAGGCGCGAGCCTCCACGCCATATCCCTCTTCCCGGGCGATGTGGGCACCTACTCCCTGCGCGTCTGGACCGGTGGCACCGCTGCCGCTCCCGCGACCCAGGTTGTTGACCAGCCCTTCACCGTGCCGACCGTTGACGTGTTCCAGACCGTTCTGCTGGATAACCCCGTGCTTATTTCAGGCACCGAGGAACTCTGGTTTGGTTACAACGTCGTCCATGCCGGTGGCGCATATCCCGCTGGCTGTGACGCCGGCCCTGCCACCAACGGCTTCGGCAACATGATCTACAACTCCGGTCAATGGGCAACCCTGACCGACCTGGCTCCGTCCCTCAACTACAACTGGAACATCCGCGGCTACGTGGGCTACTCAGCCCCCACCAGGGCTCCCGAACTCACCATGCTGGCCATGAAGAGCGAAGCCAACGGAAACGACCGTGTACTTGGTGGCTACAAGGTTTACCGCTTCCTGGCGGCCAACCAGGATAACGAGTCCTCCTGGACCAACCTGACCACCATCAACTCCGCAACCACAACCAACTATACCGACAACGCCTGGGCTCCGCTGCCTTCCGGCGTTTACAAATATGCAGTCAAGGCTGTTTACACCAACAACGTGTTGTCCCCCGCCGCCTTCTCCGGTGAAATCCACAAAGGCATGATGGGCACCCTGACCGGTACCGTGACCGAATTCGGCACCAACGTCCCGATCGCGGGAGCCACCATCACCGCCGGCGAATACAGCGGCACCTCAGACGCTACCGGACACTATTCCTTCAGCGTCTATCAGGGAGTTTACACCGTCACCTGCGTGAAAGTCGGCTACCAGGCTGCTTCCCAGACCGGTGTGAGCATCACAGGACTGCAAACCACAACCCAGAACTTCGTGCTTACAGAGATCACCCTTCCTCCGGGAGGAGTGGTGGCCGAGGAAGTAAACAACAACCTGGTCAACATCACCTGGATGGAGCCCGGCAGCGGCGCCGACATCTCTGAAGGATTCGAAGGGGACACCTTCCCGCCCACGGACTGGACCCAGACCATCACCGACAGCGGTGAAGGCCCAGTCACCGGCATACTTCCCACCTGGTGCCAGGTCGGAACTATCGACCTCTCTAACCCGGTACCGCCCCATTCCGGCTCCTACCAGGCTGGCCTCTTCTGGGATTATGCACACCAGGATGAGTGGCTCATGACTCCTCAGTTCATCTGCCCTCCCGCTTCTTCCCTCACCTTCTGGAGCTATGTCTATCTGGGAAGCACCCACGGCGACCACTACTATGTCAAGGTCTCCACGGACAACGGAAGCACCTGGACTGTCCTCTGGGATGCCAGCGCCCTCTCCGGCGGCTGGAACTACTACACAACCCCCATCGTGGTCGATCTGAACAGCTATGCCGGCCAGGAAATCAAGATTGCCTGGCAGGCCATAGACGGCGACGGCGGCGGCCTCTGGTATATCTGGTGCCTCGATGATATCGATGTTGGCAACCCCACCACCACCCTGCGCTTCCCCGCCAGCGCCCTGACCCGCGTAAGCGCGTCCGGAAACGATCACCGCGCACCTCTCAACGTAACGTCAAATCTCCCTGCCAGCCGCGATATGATGCATTCATCCGGCCTCACCTCCGCCAAACAAGCTGCCAACGAGACAACAGTGGTCCGCGATGACCGCGTCTTCCTCGGCTACAGAGTCTGGCGCTTGCTGCAAGGCCAGGAAAGCAACGAATCTGCCTGGACACAGCTCACCACCGGTAACATCAGCGCGACTGCCTGGCAGGATACCGGATGGGGCAACGTGCCTGACGGCTGGTACAAATGGGCTGTGAAAGCAGTCTATACCGGCGATGCGCTATCTCTGCCGGCCTTCTCCAATGCTGTGCAGAAACTCACCCAGATCGGAACCGTAGCCGGTATCGTCCGCAATATGGCCAACGCCCCCATCATGGGAGCCACCGTCACTTGCGGCGATGTGACTGCCACCACCAACGCCAGCGGAGCCTACAGCATGCAGGTTCCCGCGGGCACCCACAACGTGACAGCATCCGCTACCGGCTATTCTCCAAGCACTCAGACCGGAATTATCGTGGTAACCGGCCAGACCACCACCGTGAACTTCCAGCTGACTGAAAGCCTGATCATATTCGAAGATGGTTTCGAAACCTATGAAAACTTCGCACTGGAATTCGCGCCCTGGACACTGGTTGACGTGGATCAGAGCGGCACCTACGGCATGACCGGCTACAGTTGGCCCAACGTTTACGCGCCCATGGCCTACATGATCTTCGTGCCCAGCGCCACCACTCCCCCCGTCACCGAGCTTACCGCTCACGGCGGAATCAAGATGGCTGCCTGCTTTGCGGCAGTTATGCCGTCCAGTGGAGGAAACGGGCCGAACAACGACTGGATGATCACACCCGAACTCACCGATCCTGGCGAAATTAAGTTCTGGGCCCGCTCCTACATCTCCGATTACGGCCTCGAGCGCTTCAAAGTGGGAACCTCCACGGGTAGCACCGATCCCAACGACTTCACCATCATCAGTGGCACCAACTACATCCAGGCCCCTATTGAATGGACCGAATACACCTACCAGATTCCCGCTGGCGCGACCCGCATCGGTATCCAATGTGTGTCAAGCGATGCCTTCATCTTCCTTGTGGATGATGTTACAGTGTCGGGTGGCGGCGCGGTTGATGAACCGGGCGTTCCCGTCGTGGCCACAGAGCTGCACGGAAACTACCCGAACCCCTTCAACCCCGAAACCACCATCAGCTTCAGCGTCAAAGATAAAGGCCACGTCAAGGTCGATATCTACAACGTGAAAGGCCAACTGGTGAAGACCCTCGTGAACGGCAACATGAACGCCGGTAAGCACAACATTGTGTGGAACGGCCGTGACAATGCCGGTAACGCTGTGTCCAGCGGCGTCTATTTCTACAAGATGAACGCTGGCAAATACAGCAGCACCAAAAAGATGATCATGATGAAGTAATTCATCGGGATCTAACCTATAAAACCAGGCCCCGGGACCACAAGGTTCCGGGGCTTTTTCTGCGTTCTATTTCCACTTCACCTTTCCACCTTTCCATGATCTTTTCGTAGCACCTATATATTATGAGGGGGTGGGCCTCATTTGCAACACCCTCACCAGCCTGGGTCTTCCTGGGGTCAACCTTATAATTTATAAGGATGACCTAAGGATGATGGTCCAAAAGCCAGTAGCAGCAAAGGAGGGCGCTATGAAGGATATTGCGGAATGTGTTGGATATTTTATGCGGTTGTCAAGTAATTGATACCGGTTGTTTTTGGATTGGGTGCTTGATTGGGTTAAAACAACCAGCCAACCACTAAACATCCCCTTCCATAACCCCAATCTACGTTAATCTGCGTCTTTTTCTTTTATCCGCGCCAATCTGCGTGAACCAGTGTGGTCAGACGGCAGTCGTGTCAGGAAAGCTTGTCCAGTTCCTCGTGGACGTTTTTGCAGCGGGGATAGTCTTTGCCGAAGGTGCTTTCCCAGATGTTCAGCACTCTGGTCAGCAGTTCCCGGGCGGTGTTCGTGTCGCCCTGTCTGGCGCGCAGCCTGGCCAGAGAGAAGAGGTAATGGGCTGTCTGGGAATGGTTTTCGCCATAGTGGAGGGTATGGCCGTCTATCGCCTGCTTGAGCAGTGGTTCCGCTTCTTCCAGGCGTCCCTGGCGCAGCAGCACACTGCCCAGATTTCCGGCGCAGACCGCCGTAAACCAGTGTCCATCAGGGAAAAGGCTTTCCATCATTTCCAGCGCGGCGCGGAGCATCTCCTCGGCTTTATCCGGCCTGTCCATCAGACTGTATAACGAAGCGAGGTTGTTCATGCGGTCTGCCACTTTGGAACTGGGCCCGGGGCGTTTTTCGATATTCAGCGAGCGGCGCAGCAGTTTTTCAGCCTGCGTGTAGCGGCCGGTATCTTTGTAAAAGCGTCCCAGGTTGTTCAGATAGGGGGAGAGGCGGGGGCTGCGTGGCCCGAGCTGGCGGGTTCTGGCCTCCACCACCCTCAGATAGAGCGGCTCGGCATCGTCCATGCGGTGCATATAGTGATAGAGCAGGGCCAGATGGAAGAGTCGTTCGATGTGTTCCGGGCTGTCCCCGCCCCAGGCCTGGCAGGACAACTCGGCTGCCAGCAGCATACATTCCTCAATCTTGGCCAGCAGCATGCGGTCCCAGAAGTAATCGGCCGCCATCTCATAGTAATGAGCGGCTTTTTTGAGTTCACCGGCAGCCTTGTAGTGGCGGGCGATCTCCGCGGAATGCTCCTTGAGCGCCTGTTCAAAGACGGTTTCCATGGCTTCGGCGGCCGCCAGGTGCAGCTTTTTAAGCTCCTTTTCGCGGATGCTGGCATAGACCGCCTTCTGTAACAGGCTGTGGGAAAAGATGTAAAAGAGTTCGTCGGCATCCTGCCAGATTTTCCGTCCCCCCGCTTTGCCCAGTTGCTGGATGGGGTTGCCTTCGAGCATGTGGGAGAGGAGGACAACATTGAAGCGGAAGCCCAGCACACTGGCGCCGCGGACGCTTTCCTGAACCTTTTTGGAGAGCCGGGCAATACGCCGGGAGATCACCTCGTCGATGCCTCCTGCCGCAGCTTCCAAGCCCTCTTGCGCTATTTCGCCGTGGGGACTGAGCAGCTTGTTTTCCAGCAGATAGGCGGCAAGCTGTTCGGCATTGAAAGGATTGCCGCCCGCGCAGGCGTGGAAGGCGGAAAAGGCCTCGCGGGGCAGGCGGGGAAGGCCCAGCAGATTGAGGTAGAGCTTGCGGCTGGCGCTGGAGTTGAGGGAACCCAGGGCGAGGCTTTCCAGTCCCTCTTTTCCGAGGCTAAGCTCCGCGGGCAGAATGTTGTTTTCAGTCCGGGCGGTAGCCAGCAGAAAGAGCGGATGAACGCCATGCTGCCAAAGCAGTTCCAGGAATTGGTGGCTCAGGGGATCGAGCCATTGGATATCGTCGATAAAGATAAGCACCGGGGTTTTGGAGCACAGCCAGCGCAGGTAATCCAGCCAGGCCTGCTGCTGACGGGACAGCCTGGCTTCAGGGGCGATCCCGCGCCAGGGCGAGCCATCCCAGGAAAGATTCAGCAGCGAGGCGAGGGCGGCCTCGCAATCCTGCCCCAGCGAGGAACCGCGGGTGTGCTTTTGCCACGCTTCGCGGAAACGCTGCACCGCCTGCGCGGGAGCCTCATCCTCCAAAAGCCCCAGACTGGCACGCAGCAACTGGGTTACGATGTCCAGAGGGAAGGGGGAATCCTGCCTGCAAGCCAGCAGATACACCTGCCGCCGCGGAGTCTCGAAGGCGCGCAAAGCTTCGCGTGCCAACCTGCTTTTGCCCACTCCCGCCGTTCCATGCACCACCATCGCCTGGGGCGAAGAGGCCGCCAAACCATCGCGTATCCTGCTATGCAGCAGAGCGGTCTCCTTCTCCCTGCCAATCATGCAAAGCGGTTGTCCGGTGAGCAGTTGCCCCGGCAGCATGCCCAGGCGGTAGGCGCGGGGCGCGGCTTTTTCCCTTTTGAGGGGGTTGAAGATGAAGGAGTTGTGCTGCTGGTTGCGTAGCTTGTGATCGGCAAGGGCTTCACCGGGACGGGCAAGCTCCAGGAGCTTCTGGGCGCGGGTGATGGCTTCGCCGGGGAAGAAGGTTGCCTTCCACAGGTCTTTGCCGGCAGCCATGGAAAAGATGTAGCCGGTGCAGCAGGCGGCGCGGGCTTTGTGGCGCGTGGCAGCTTCCAAAGCAAGGCGGCAGGCGCGCTGCATTTTGTTGACCTTGTTGTGGGGGAAATCGAAGAGCAGGATGGCGTACAGCCGCTTGTGCCGCACATAGATGGCTGCCAAAAAGGCGTCGTAGATCACCGCCAGCAGTTCCAGCGCCTGGATGGTTGGCTCCAGGGGGCCGTCCGGAGGCTCGTCCAGGCTGAGGCAGCAGCAAACGCTGTGCCGGACGTCAGCCGCGGGATTGAGCCTGTGAAAGCGGGAGTGAATGAAGTGGTGGCCGTGTTGCTTGCCCAGGCGCTTCCTTTCCGCCGTATCCGGCAACTGGGGAAAGGGCGGATGCATGGCGTGCCTGCCAGGCCTGGCATCCGACTCCCAGCCCAGTCTGCTCAGGGCCTGGGGAGAGTAATAAGGTTGGTTGGGCTGGCCGGGGTTTTCGCGCAGGATATCCAGTTGGGGAGACCAGAAAACATATTCAAACTGGAGGGGGTTCTCAAAGATGCGCCAGGACAGTGTGCCAAAACCCACGGCCAGGCGGATTACATTCGGCATTCCATGATGGGGGCTGGCGTAGTTGTTGATCGCGGCGATAGTGTGGTTGATGCGTGCCAGCAGCGCCGCGATCTGCACCGGAGTGCTTTCCGGCAACAGGGCGTGGATGCAGTTTCCCTCATACTGGAAGAGCAGTCCGCCTGCGTTCCTGATCAGGCTCAGCATCCTTTCATAGGCTTCGGTGAAAGTTGCTTCCATCCTGTCAATCACCTGCCGCCGCTGCTTGAGCCTTACTCCTTTGATATTATAAGTGGCAACGGTGCAAAAGCGCAGGATATAGCCGGTGATCTGCCCCTGCAGGATGTTTTGCTCATACTGCTGCAGGATGTAGCTGGGCACTACGCGGTTCATATCACGCTACCTGCTTTGCCTGGCTAAAAAAGCTCCTTTCTGCCTACTTATCCCCCAGGCTCAGATTGGCGAAGGCGGTGAGGGTGATCTCCGCGTCCGCGCTTTCCAGATAGCTGACGCGCGCCTGGTCGCCCGTGCGTGTGATGGGCAGACGGCTGCTCAGGTTGCTGGAGGCAATAAAGATTTTATCCGGTGCTTCGGTCAGGGTAAGGTAGTAGTAGGTGCGTCCATCCGTGGTGTCCGAGCCAAAGCGGGCGATGGAGCCTGTGAGGGTGGCCTGCTTGTCCGTTGCCTCCGGGGATATCCCCGTCCGGCTTCCGGCCAGGGCCATCTGATAGTTGTCGCGCGCGCTGCGCACGCTTTCACCCACTCCCACCAGGGAGAAGTCACGCACTGAAACGAAGCTGAACATCTTGATCAGCCCGGCGCTGTCCTTGAGAGTCATAAAATAGGTTGGCTTGCCGTTCATGTTCACCAGGATGGGGAAGGTGGCGTTGTATTTGAAGTTTTGCACCTTGCCTTCGGCGGAGCGCATGGCGGCAGTCTCGGTGGCTCCTGAGACCAGGTAGAGGTGGCTGCTTTTGGTGCGGGTGTCCGTGAGCGCAAAGCCCACCGTCCCCTCGTCCGAACCCACGCTGGTGAGGCCGGAGTAGAAATAGCTGCGCTGATCGCGGCCATAGATCACGTTGTAGCCGGGTGTCACCCGCAGCAGGTCGCGTTTGCCGAACACGCTGTTCCAGAAGCCGTGGACATATTTGCCCCACCAGGAAAGCTGGGGAAGCACAAAGTAGGAGGGCTGGATGCGGTCAACCCAGGCGGGAATCTTGCTGTCGTCATAGATGCCGCCGCTTTTTTTGAGGGGAAAGTATTTGATCTCACCCGTGCCGGCATGCACGATGGCGAGTCCGGTGGCTTCCGGGGCGCTCACTCCGATCTTGTGGGTGTAGGTGGTTATCGTCCAGTAGGGTTCGCCATTGTCGTCCAGTTCAAAGGTATCGCCTGCCAGGCCGATGCCCGCGAAGCCGTTCCACCAGAGATGGCGGTAGAGGTCTTGCCCGAAGTAGGCGTTGCGCTGATAGCGGATTTGGATGGGTTTGCCTTTCAGCTCGCGCACAAAGGTGATATCCTGCGGATTGGTGGCCGAGACCTTGATATAGCCCGGGGTGCCTTTGCTTGTGTTGGTGATCCACTTCCAGAAGCCGCTGTGCAGCAGGGGGCAGACCCAGAAGAGCTTGCCATCCACCATCTGGATGGTGGGGTTGCCGAGCACCACCCGGCTGCCGAGGGCAAAGTCCTCGCCCAGTTTCTTGGCGGCCAAATCCTTGGCGAAAGCGGAATCCAGGATCGGCACCTGATCCAGATTGACCGGCGCCACAAGGTCGGAAAACTCAGTCTTTTCCACCTCGCCGATCATGCGCCGGTAGCTGCCGGAATTGAAGATGCCGGAAGAGAAGAAGGGCGCCAGGATCAGCCACAGCGCCAGAAGGGGATAGACCACATAGAGGATCTTGCGCAGGCGCCGGATTGCCAGCAGCGGAGCCAGGCAGATCATCAGGGGGACGATCCAGTCCAAAAAGCGGATATGCAACACCGGAAGCACAAAGTAAAGCATAAAACCCAGCAGCAGGATGGACAGCACTATGGCAGGCAAGGCTTTGATCCTGAACTTGGGAAACTTGATCACGACAGGTTTGGGCGTTTGTTGTTGAAACATGGTAACCTCCCTGAACTAAGCTTTGTTTTGATACTGTGCCAGATGGCGGCGGATTTGTCAAGCCGGAATCGCGGCTCGCCTCCCCGGACAGAATGGAAAAAAGTGGACTCGGCTCGAACGGCACCCTATCCTTGCGGATACAGAGGCGCGACCGCCCGCTCAAACACTCCCTGAACCTTGGAAATAGCCAGCCCGTAATTGGTGATCGGCACTCCGCGCCGCTGTGCTTCCACGATGCGGCGGCTCATCTCCATCTGGTTGAGCATGCAGGCCCCGCAGTGGATCACCAGCGCGAAGTCCTCCAGATTGGGCGGAAAGTCGTGTCCCGCGTACACTTCATACTCCAGTTCCTTACCCGTGAACTGGCTCAGCCAGCGCGGAATCTTCACCCGCCCGATGTCATCCGCCTGCACGTGGTGGGAACAGGCTTCGGCGATCAGGATCTTGTCGCCGTCGCGCAGCTTGTCGATCTGCCTCACCCCTTCCGCCAGGACGTCCAGATCGCCCTTGTAGCGGGCAAAGAGGATGGAAAAGGTGGTCATCTTCACCTCGGGGGGCAGGTCATTCACCACCTTCAGCACCACCTGCGAATCCGTGATCACCAGATCAGGCGGCTCCTTCAGGGTTTGCAGGGCATAGGCCAGTTCCCGCTCTTTCACCACTGTCACCACCGCGTCGTGATCCAGCAGTTCGCGGATCACCTGCACCTGCGGCAGGATCAGGCGTCCCTTGGGCGCGGCGAGGTCGATGGGAGTCACCAGCAGCACCCTGTCCCCGGCTTTCACCAGGTCACCCGCCAGGGGGCGTTCTTCCAGCAGATGGGCGGGCGCCAGCTTGATCAGCAGTTCCTTGGCGGCATCGATGTTTTCCCCCTTGAGGGCGGAGACGGAGACCCAGGGCAGTCCCCGTTCCTCGCACCAGGCGATATTGGCGGGGGCAGGCTCGCGCAAGTCCCTGTGGTTGAAAACCATTAAAAGCGGTATCTTCATCTCGCGGATGCGTTTCAGGGAGGACAGCTCGCTCTCCGCGAAGGGGCGGCCATCGTTCACAAACACGGCTATGTCGGTGCGGTAAAGTATCTTATAGGTGGCGAGCACCCGTTTTTCGCCCAGTTCGCCGCTGTCGTCCAGTCCGGCGGTGTCAAAGAAGGTCACTGGGCCCAGGGGCAGCAGTTCATAGCGTTTGTCCACCGGGTCTGTGGTGGTGCCCGGGGTGCTGGAAACGATGGCGATCTCCTGTCCTGCCAGGGCGTTGATCAAGGACGATTTTCCGGCGTTGCGGTTGCCCAGCAGGGTGATGTTGACGCGTTCACCGCGGGGTGTGCTCATCTATCTTCTCCCAAAAAGTCTTGCGGCTCGCGGCCGCTAATAGCTTTTATTATCAGTTCTTTCATGTTTCTCTCCTTGTCGGGCTGGATACCAGCCCATGTAAAATAATATATGTGAAAAGCGCAAATCTGTCAAGCAAAGAGAACGCTGGCAGGCAAGGAGCCTGTGTCCAGGGGTGGCAAAGTCCGTTTGCCACAGAAACCGGAGGTCTCTTCCAAACAGGCAACTCCGTTGCCTCTGCCGAACAGACTTCGGCAGCACTTAAATTACACAAATTCTCCCCCCCCATATATATAGGTGCTACGACCCCTTTATGCAAGGCGGGAAGCGGATCCCAGGGCAAGTATATAAATATACTTGCCCGTAATTGCGCGGCCATGAGCTGGCTGCCCTCCCTTTCCCCTCGCGCGCGGGTGGCTCGCTGTTCCTTCGTAAATCCCTGCTCCATAGCCTTCCCTTTCCCCTCGCGCGCGGGTGGCTCTCATTTGCATCCGGCGCTCAGACCCTGGTCTTCCTTAGGTCATCCTTATAATTTATAAGGTTGACCTAAGGATGATGGCATCAAATCCAGTAGCAGCAAAGGAGGGCGGTATGAAGGATTATGCGGAAGGTTGCGGTATTTTTGTGGAAAGGTGGAAAGGTGAAATGGTGGAAGGGTGACCTC